>Ga0213866_10000397_pt1 | contig 35384 bp, 41 predicted proteins | sample PICome_11_FD_160079 | JGI IMG/M metagenome (GOLD analysis project Ga0213866, IMG submission 160079) | Coastal seawater microbial communities near Pivers Island, North Carolina, United States - PICO284 | ecosystem: Environmental > Aquatic > Marine > Coastal | place: USA: North Carolina... | reverse complement strand
ACAGTGTGTGCTCAACTGTAATAGTGCCTGAGCCAGTATCTGAAATTACGATGGGGGTATTGCTGGCAGCGTCAGCGGCGGTATCGGCCAGCTTAATTGTGTTTGTGCCAGTATCAATTACAAAATATTCAGTATTTGTTGCATAACCGGTGGGCAATGCGGCGGTGGAGGAAATGTAAACACGCTCGCCAGTGTTGAAACTGTGATTATTAATCGTCAGCTCATTGGCACCAACATCAACCGACGAGACAGTGCCAGTTTCGTTGAAATAGGAACCAACGAAATTCGCAGTGGAAGCAGCTCGCGATGCTTCTTTAACTGTCAGGCCTTGGGCAACTGCATCGGCATAGCCTTTCGTTGCAGCATCAGTATCAGCAATAGGCTCCGCTACGTTTGTAAGGCGGAAGCTGTTGAAATTGACATTTTGAGACGCGCCATTCAGCACGTTGTCGGGCACTACGTCAATGCTCACCGCATTGCTAACAGTGCCAACTGTTACCTTCGATGAACCAGCGCGAATGCTTTTAAGCTCCGACCGATATTCTCCTGCAACAGCAGCTTTGCCATTGACAACCAGAGATTGGCCAGTGCCACCAACGTTGGCGATGTAGGAAACACCCTCAAGATTAAACAGTGCGTCCTGCGCGTTTTGTCCCTCGGTGCCACCTTGGCTAATGCTCAGCGGCGTTGTCATGCCACTCAGTGACGTGATGTCGCTGTTGGCGCCCGCTGCAGCGGCGCCAATGCCGTTACGAGCAGTTTCGGGAGTGGTGCCAGCGGTGCCGCCCTTTGCTACAGCCAGAGGGCTGCCAACGGCAAAATCATTGATGTCAATATTGCCAGGTACAACGTCGTAAACGATGCTCTGACTATCGTCCGTCAAGCCCAGGCTCAGCTTATTGCTGCCAGCCTTTAGAGCACGAATGTCAAGCTGCTTTGTGCCATCACCCAGCGTAGTAATGCCAGACAGCGGGCTATAAGTGGTGCCACTACCAGCCAGCCCCGATGCAGTGGAAACAGTGTTGGTGTTGATCGTCCAGTTAACACGATCATTCCCCGAATCATCGGCGCTCACAAAAGTAACGCCAGCGCCAGGAATCAGATTCAGCTCTTGACGAGTGCCAACGGTGGTTCCGCTATTGCTGAAAATTGTCTTTTGAGTGGTTGTATTAGCAACCACGGACAATGTAATAGTATTGCTTGCGTCGTTATAAACTGCGCTAATTCCTGTGCCTTCTGTAATCAGAAGGTCCACCATGTCCTGAAGGCTTTCCTTCAGATTGGCATAGGTAATCTTCTTGGTTACGCTCTGAGACGGATTGGTCGTATTGTCAACAACGACGAACAAATCATCGTTGTTGGGCGTAACAAGCGCAACAAGATCAGAAATTAATTTTGTCTGCGCCATGGATTAGGAAGCCCCGCTGACTTTGATTTCCTTGAATACTGGTATCGTAGCACTATTGCTAGACTCCCTCGTCCAAAAGAATGGTCGCAATGTTCTAGTGGTGCCACTAAATGTGTGAAGTAATGCATCATTCCGAAACACTTCTACGGCGCCACTAAGTCCAGTGCGCTTAACTGAAAAAGTATCGTCCGCTTTTAAATAAACAGGGCCACCACTGACAACAATATCAATGCCGCTACCGGCCACTGCATCAGCCCTCGTGGCGGCAAGCTGAATCTTGTTTGCGCCAGACGGAATGACGTAGTAAGTAACGCCGCTTTGCAATGGTGCGGGGGTGCTGCCGCTATAGGCAACCACTGCATCACCAGTGGAATAGCCGTGGCCGCTAATGGTTAGTGTGTCAAAAGCAATATCAGTTTCAGTGCTCACCCGGTTCTTCATTACAGAACCAACAGTGCTACCAGCGCAGCACACATTGACGCGGGTGCCATCTGTGCTGTTTTCGGCGAAGCTAACGGGATAGATGCCGAATCCTACGCCATTGTCCTTGATTTCATTTGCGCTGCGCCATGCAGACACGGTTGAGATGTTGTCAGCAGTGGCAACACCAATGGCAGTGGCACCTACGGTATCGCCACTGACGACGGCATCAAACATCTCTGGATCCACTTTGAAGCTAAACACTCCATCACGCGGATCTTGCGTGGGATTCTGAAAGATTTGAGTGCCAATACAAAACGCATACGCACGGTCTTCCAGCTCCACGGGAAGACCGCTAGGCGATGTGTTGATGATAGAACTTCCAGTTGCCATACTCACCTACTAGCGCAGCCCGTAGTTCAGGAAAATCCGCGTTTCGGGCGCAGGGCTAACAACATTATACGTGTTTGAAGTTGTGCAGTTATAAGCCTTCATCCATTCGGCATCCTTCTCGGTTAGTGAATAAGCAAGCAAAGCCTCATCGACTCTACGAGCTGCAAATACAACTGCACCTTGATCAATGGGACGAGCGCGAGAGGCAACTGCTTGACTAATTACTAGGTCGTAATATGCAGTACCAAAAATGCCAGCTACAACTCCTCTCGCATCTAGCTCGGGACCAGTCAATACAGATCCTGCTTTTGCCGCCGCAATCTGAATGTCATAAAAGCCGGGTGTTGAGACGATGTAATAAGTGGATTGTCCCACTACAAAGCGGAAACCGTTCTCAAGTGTGTGTTTACGGCTCAGAGTGATTGTGCCATTGGTGGCAATGCTTTCAATCTCGTAATTTTCATTGACAATTGGGAAATCAAACTTACTGTCATATTCGGTAGTGATAGCTTCCCTTACTAAGTCGTAAATCTTCGTGAGATCAACACGCTCTGGCTTATTGGCAGCCATGTAGAAGGTGCCAAGCTTTTTGCCACTAACCGTCTTCTTGATTGTGAAATTCCCCTCAAGTGTCCCCATGTCAGTAAGCGTGTAATTATCTTCTGCTGACAACGGAACAGAATCGGGAAGCTCAGTGAAAATGTCAAACACTTCACCAGCAGCATCTTTGCCCTGCAGAATGGCTTCTGCCACTCCGTAATTACCAAGATTGTCAGAAGGAAGCGTGCCATTAATATGGCCCACCTCCTCGCGCATGTCGCCAAACTGAGGGTCACGGAAAAGGACAAGCTCCGTGCGATAATTGCTCATCGCATCAAAGCTCTTGGGCAAACCCTGGAGCGTATTCAAAATGCGTCCAGGAGCAAAATCCTTGGCACGCAAAGCAAACAATGGGAAATAGTGCGAAGCTTCTGAGCCATTCAGCACCGGTCCAATGTCTCGTCCGCCAGAAAGATCAAGGCCGTGCATATCGGCCTTTTCACTCTCACCACCATCGATTTGCAGGCTCAGACCATATTTGATGATGTACTGAGGCTCTACCAAATAGCCGCTATTGCTAATTTCAATGGTGAACGGCAGGGCTGGCGTGCCCAGGCTCGGAGCATCGAGGCTGTCAGGGATGAGCAGCTCGTGCATCAGCACCCAACGCCCACGAGGGGTGTTGGACACTGTTACAGGCAGATCTGTGGCCTCGTCTACGACAAATGCATAGAAACGAGCAGAGCTAGCGCCATACCAGCCCCATTCCACCAGATACATGCAGTTCTTAGTGAAATCAATATTGGCTCCACTGCTACCAAGCCCATTCAGCTTGTCGCCATTAAACTCGCTACGAGGGACGATGATCTCCTTAGGGAGACCATCGCCCGACGACCGCCGATGAACAATGCGGAAATTATCTCCTTCCCCATCAGCGATGATCTGAAAGAAGAAGCCGTCGAGAGTATCACCAATACCCCATAGCTTCTCGCAAGCCGGCAAATCTGCCAAGCTCATCTGCAGGCAAACAGATGAGCGAATGACGCGGCCTGTTTGATAGCGGAAACGCTTCTTGGTGCTAATCCTTACGCGCTGAAAACCACCTGTAGCTTTTGCTAATTCAACGCGAACTGCTTTTCGGTCTGGATCGTGCTGAATGTAGCCCGTTGGTAGCGGACTATATTCCACCAGCACGTCTTCAAGCTGGGTCCATTTGGCACTCTCAAGATCGTCTTCGCCAATCTCATTGAGACCTTGAATCTCGCTTACATAGATGTCTTCCCGGAGGTCGTAATCATCTGTGTAATTAAAAAGGCTGAGAGCTTTCTCAACCCGAGGAGTGCCGAAGAAGTCGGAGCGAATTTCAGTGGGCTTCTCTTTGTAAAAACTAATAGGCAGATCTCCGCCAGACAGCGGAACAACGACGGGAACTCCCGCCGCCATAAGCTCCTGCCCCACTGGAAAATCACCAGCCTCCTGGAGGACAGTGCCTGCATTAGCGCCACTGGCAACGACATACCGTCGTTGTCCCACCTCATGCGGAAGCTGATAATAAGCCATGTCGATTAATTAGCGTTCGCCCCAAGTGATAGAGCCAGCAACAGTGTTCCCACTGTCGGCAATGCTCTGAGCAGTCAACACGAGAATGTCACCAGCACTGCCGGTGCTATTGGAAATGGGACGTGTGAGGAATTCGCGGTTGTAACGGAAAATCTCCTCTAGCACGATGTTTTGACCATCATCATCGCCCGTGAAGAATGTCGCAACAGGCTCGCCGCCAGTAAGGCCCGTGGCCGTTGTGTTGTATTCAATGGCGGAGAGTTGAGCAGTGGATGTAAATACGCCAGAGGCGGTCACAGGATCCACAGTCGTGCCGCTAATCACAAGACCAGAAGGGTTCTTAATTAGCGCAAATTTAGTGCGATATTGCGATGACAAGTTTGCCATCAATGGCACAACTCGCATGATATTTTGCTTGCTATTGCCGTCTTCGTTTGTAATGTTTTCTTTGCAACGAATGGCAAGCAGTGGTCGAACTGCGCCCGGATCAATACTGGCAGCATTGCTCTCTTGGGAGAAGATGTCATACTTACTGGCATCACCACCATCAATTTCTGCCTTGGTGCCATACACCTTCAGGAATACGGCCTGAGAAATGTTTCCAGTTTTTGTAATCTGGAAAGTCATGGGCAAATTAGGATTGCCCAGGCTTGGGAACGGCAGACGGTCGCAAGTGTTGATCTGGTGAATGGTCACCCAGCGAGCATTCTTGGCAGTAGCACCAGCAGGCAGGTTCTCATCCACCGGCACGTAGGCCATCAGGCGACATGCAGAACCGCCATACCAGCCCATCATGATGCGGAACATCGTGACGTTTGACAGGCTCAATGTATGCACGCTGCTGCCTGCGCCATCGAGCTTGTCACCATTGAATGCACTCCGCGGCACAATCTCTTCCATCACGGAAGGATCAGACGGCAGCAGACGATAGCGGTGGTTGTTGTAAAGGCTTGCAGAGTCGTTTACGGTGAAGTCAGTGGAACCAACAGGCGCACCGTGGTTCTGAGGGCTTTCACCAGAGTTTGTACGACGAACAAAATACAGCTCGTCGCCAACCACCCGAATGACGTAACCATTGCTACCGTCAAAAATGCCGAACTCAATGGTGGCATTAGTGTCACGCAGCATGCTCACGCCAAAGCTGGCATCAGTGATGCGGCCAGTCTGATATGGGAATACCAAGCGGCTCTGCATCCGAGCTTCGGTGCTATTCGGAGCGTTGGTATTGATCAGGAGCTGAGCGCCGCTTTCCTGGGGCAGGTGCGTGACGCTGGAATAGTCTGGAGTGCCCGTGGGATCCGCTGTCAGCTTCCAGGACTTCGGATCAATAGCGAGAATATTGGTGGAATCCCAGAGCTGCAGACTGCTCTGAACACGAGGATTACCAAGTAAATCATCATGCACCTCTGAAGGCGCACTCAGATTGTCAAGAATGGGGACGGGAGTTTGGTCACTCGCAATAACAACAGGCAGCGACTGCGCCATTGTGGCCTGACCGGCCTGGATAGGCTCAGTTCTGCCAACTGTTACTACCTGTTGACCTTCTTCGATGTCAGGCATTGTTCATCAAATTGAGGTGATGCGAGGCTTAACCTGCAGTGTTCCTAATACAATCGTATCCTCTTTGAGCACTCTTAGAGTGCCATTTGTTGCATCAGAGCTGTAAAGAGGAGTGCCGCCAGATGGCACCACTTCAAATTCAGTGTTGGAAAGAATCGAAAGCGTATTGGCTGTATAGGTGGCATTGTAGCCAGAAACCGTAGTCCCAGCTATGCGAACAATGTCGGTAGATGAAAGATTGTGGTTGCCGCTAGTTGTCACTTTCATTCGATATGTTCCAACTAAGGGATCCACAACTGTTCCTTGAGTGATGGAAGCAATTCCGCTTCCCTCTTCCACATAGAACAGCTCCTTCAAATCCCACAAATAAAGCGCACCAATGTCAGCAGGGTCTGCAGCCTGTCTCCCCACGTCATAAGTGATGGCACGCTCGCTATACCCACTAGCGATATTGCGACGCAACGCCTCGGTTTGTGCTGCTGTAAGAGCTAGTTTCAGATGGCCAGTAGCCTCAAGCTTGGTAATGCCAAAAGTGTCAACTACGGTGCCACCAAAAGTCTCCTTGATCTGCGCAAGTACTTCCGAATTGGTGAAATCACGGGCAGTGCCAATAGGCTTTTGGAAAGCCAGGTACAGCTCGTCAAAGCTGTCCCCTTCTCGCACTGTTACGTTAATGCTTTCCATTAGCCGTCAATCAGTTTGTCAAGATTGGCAATAGCCTCGTTTCGCAGCGAAGAAGTAGAACGTACTGGACTTTGCAATTCTGCAATGCGAAGGAGAAGCTGCTGTTTCTCATTGCTAAGTCTACCAATCTCCGCATGCAAGTTCGCAAAATGCGTGCTAAGAGAAATTGTCTCATTCATTTCATCTTGCAGTTTCTTATTCTCAACCTCAAGAAGCGCAATCTCCTGTTCATAAAACGCCACCTGCTCACGCTGTTCATCATCAAGAACACGCCTCTCGACGATTCGCTCCGGTTCCGCAGCCAAGGGCGCTTTTACCACCTGGGCGTCGCGCTGGAGTTTTGTGACGTCCGCCGACAACGTGGCCGCTTTCGCTTGAGCTGCAGCAGCCTTGCCTTCGGCTTGGCTCACCTGGCGCAGCAAAGAGGCGTTTTCTTCTTCAGTCTTGGCTAATTGACGCCTCAGCTCCCCAATCTCATTCCGAAGCATTGTGGCTTCGATAAGATCCCCCTTATTGGCGCTGCCGGTCTTTCGCCCATTGGAACGGACAAGGCCACGGGCCTCATCCAGCGAAATCTCTTCAACAGGCGGCACTTTCCATCGCTCTACATACGAAAGGCGGCGCATGTCACCAATTGCCCGCCAATCCACCGCGTAAGGCAGCCCTGCGGGGCAGGGAGGCAGTTCAATGTCAACAATGCCGTCTTGTACCTTGAAAACCAAATCCTTGGCAGGGGCGCCTATGAAGGCGCCTCCTGCTTTTACGAACAAACGGCCCTCTAAGGGACCATCCGCACCGTCAAGTCGACCGACAATGCGTGTCATGCTCACACCTCGCGATAGGTGACAAACGCCTGATAGTCAACACCGCTACTTACAACCGTCTCTAGACCCTCTCCTGCAGTTGTGGAAACAATACCCATAGGGTTGGACAAAACAAACTGGCCAGACGATGGGATGAGGAACGGAGGGGTGAGCGTGATTCCCGAGGCGCCGCTGCGGAATTGAACAGTGCCGCCGCTTGTTGCCGTGATGGCCACGTTTAACACTCGCAGCGCTTTCGTAGCCACGCCAGATACCACCACTTCTCCGCTAGTACTCGCCACCCATGCACTCTTGATGCCAGACGGCAAAATATCGTGTTGCAAGATGTAAGGCGTGCTTTCCGCGCCATTACCTACCGCCTGTACATAGGCAGAATTACCAGCGGCATCAAGACCAAACAGTGCCATGATTAAAAGAGCAAAAACAGCAGACGCTGGTTTAATTTAGAAGAGCCATCAGGAAGTCGCACAGTGTCGGGCGACGTGAAATCAAATCTCAATGGCGATGCAACAAATCGCTGGCTATAAGACCATGGCGACTGCCGCCTATTTATCCCGATTGTAGCAATCCTTATCTGATAAGACGTTCGTATATCGTAATCCTGCGAATCAATACGCACGTAATCAGCAGTGGTGCGGCCAAGGTCCACCCATCGGTCGTCCTCTTCGCGATATAGCTCTACAGCAAACTCCTTGACAAGTGGATTGTTTCGCGGCTCATGCCAGCATATTGCAGGATTAATCGCATTCAAAATGGAATAGCCGCTGTATTGAGGCCATTTCCATGTCACTTCAATTTGCGCCATTAGGTGACCTTTAGTACAACACTGCCAGCACTAACCATTGGAGCGATGGTTAGACCTGCAATTGATGTGGTCTCAGAAGAAAGCTTCGTGAAATCATCAACAATTGCATATTTATCTTCATAGTAAGCAGATGCCAACACTGTTATGACATTATCGTCCTCATTCAGTCCAATCACTCGATATTTGCGTGGTGTTGCTCCTGCCTCGCGAATGATCCATGCTGCTGGCAGCGCAGGCTCCTCGGTGAACGATGGAGAGAAAGTAATGTTGTCGGTGGATCCTGGACTACTTGTAACAGTCGCCGCAAGATCAAGACCATCCCCAGTGCGAATGATAATTTCATAAGTTTTATTGACTTCTAGGGACACTTCTCTGTCAAGTACCACTGCACTTGTTCCCGCAGCAGCAAGCATACCCGCGTAAATGCCCACGCTTTTATAAGGGTCTGCAATTTCAATAACTTCACCGGGCATCAAGAAGAAACCTTCTGCTGCCACCTTAAACGTAACAGTTTCCGTTTCATTCAGATTGGTAACTAGCGCCCAGCGCCCTACGCGCTGGGCTTGCCCTTGAGACGTGCAGCCAAGTGCTCTCACCTCAAGCTCGCGATAGCCATACCGATCAATGCCATCTCTATCTTCTACATATTCAATCTTTGCCTTGTAGCGATCATCCTTGTCATTCCATGACACCAGTGCAACGGTTTTTCGTGCCTTAAGACCAGTACCCTCATAAACAAAAGCTGGTTTTGTCAGTTCCCCACCATCAGACACCTCAACAATGACATTGGCGGGAGAAAACTGCTTCACTACTGAAGCTTGGCGATCCTGAGTGGCAATGATTTGCCCTTGCGCGTAATAAATCATCCCGCGAAATGCCGCCGCCAACGAATTCAGCACCTCATAGGCGTCACCACGATTGTTGATGTAGCCATTAAAAGTGAAACGCTTTTCCGTTCCGCCTCGACCATCAGAAACCATCTCATCGCAATATTTGGCAATAGGAAGAAGAGAGTAAATGTCAACATCTTCTTTATCAATAAAATCGCCACAGCCATAGCGAGAGTTCGTCAAGAGGTCATAAAACACCCATACAGGATTGTTATTTGCCTCTGTCTTAAAGCTTCCATCCCACACTCCTGAGTAGGTGTTAGAGGCTCCGTCATAAATTGTTGGCACTTGTATTTTGATGCCAAGCAACTCAGCGGAAATTTTTGGCACACTATCAAAAAATTCAGAAGAAACATCAAACCCCATCAGCGCCGAATTGGGATAGCGCAATGTATTTTCAATGATGCCGACAATCGCCTTGAAATAGAAATCATCATTGGTTTTTAAATTGCCAGGATCGCTTGTATCTCTTCTCACCCTTACTGTCCATGGCCCAGTGCCAGAAAGACTAAATGCATATTCCGCGTCATAAGGCCCCCTCGACTTGCCCTTGATACTTTCGCCTCTGTTTGCAATTACCGAACCAAGAGCATCAATAATTTGAATAGTAAATCTCACCTCACTCCCTTTAACATCACCACCCTCTTCTTCTACGCGGAACAGTGATGCCACTCCCACTCGCACAACCAATTTGCTCAATGTGGAACTGGTTGTAGTTGCAGATACTGGTCCAATACGATTTTGTACTTTGGTGCCCACCGACTGCTCGATACGCACGTCATTAAATCCCGGCAATGACGACTGTGCCTGCGTGCCAGTAGCAAAAGAAATGCTGGCACCTTCAAAATTTTTACTGCCATCTTGATTAACAAGAGGCGTGTCATTTAAAAAGATTCTTTGCCCTCTTTCATTGGCAGAAAAATTGTCGGGGAAACCCTGTGCTTCTCCTTCGCTAAAAAGCGCCAACACCTTCGCTTGAGCCTTGCTTCGCAAAGTGTCTGGATCTTCCGTGGGGCCTTCGCCACCTTTGCCGCCAGCACCGCTAATTGACCATTGCTGAACTTCGCCAGTGAGGTTGTCCTTCATTGCTACGCTGAGATGTTTTCAGTGCTGATTGAAGAGGAAATAACCAATGGCGAAACGGCCAAATATTGCCCATACAGCAGCGGAATGGGGTAGCCCTGGGTGGTAAGCTCCACGGCCCGATCAAACATAAAACTGTCTTTCTTTTTTGAATCAGTGCCAGGTGTTTGAATTGGTGGCGTGAGGAGGCCAGCGATCCCAGTTAAAACCAGGCTTGCGCCAAGCCCAAACAGTACGGTGCCAACGGTGGAGAGGCTTCCGACAGTTGCACCTGCTGCGGCAAGCCCACCCCCTGCGGCAACCGTGCCAATGCCTGGAATGAATGCCAAACCAATCAGTGCTGCGCCCAATAAAATCTGACCGATCGACATCCCCTTCCCCCCGGATCCAGCAATAACAGGAGCAATGATAAGCTGTTTGCAGCTCATCATCACGCCGTCATAATTCATTCCTTCTGGGTCTTCGTCAATAAGCTTGAAGCCCATTCCGTTTTCATGGGCTCCACAAAGATAGTCCTTAAACCCATCGAGCTGGTTAGACAACGCAGAAATAACATCCCGTGGATTGCGCACCATGAACCTATACGACCTCCCAAAACGGCGTCCCAGCTCCCCAAGAAGCTTCACTTCTACCATCCGCCGCTTCATGCCCTTGCGTCCTCATGCCTCAGCGTCTTAGCTGTTACTTTAGCCCAATAACCCCCATAAACACTTTTCTCTGACAACCTGCCCATTAAATGGTGATAAAAAGAATTGTCTTGCCCTGTCATCACTCCCACATGATTCGGAGATGGGGCGCCAACTTGCATCAATAAAATATCTCCTTTCTGTTCCGGGCTTTCTATCTCGTAAAACCCTTGCCGAGAGTAGTTGTCAACAAACATAGTCCACCCCTTGTTTTCCCATTCCATTTCATCTCCCCGCTCAAAATCATCAAGCTCAATGCAAAACTCCCTCTTGTAAAAATCCCTCACAATGGCATAGCAATCATGAATGCCATAAGTCCATTGGCGCCCCTCATAAGGGGCGCCTCCAGTGGGATCAGCGTAGAAAAAATCTCCCGATGGTGCATGGAAAACAATCCATGGCACATTGCTTTGTTTACATGCTGCTACATCGGGCCGTGAAAAGCCCCTTACGCCACCAACGTGCGAATGATACACCGCCTCCACTTCTCCCATTGCAGAAGCTTTTATGTAATCCTCGGCAGCAATCGTGAAATAATCGGGAGGCGATGGGGATGAATTGTGACAAGAAACAATCGCCCCATTGACAATCAATCCGCAACATTCATTAGGAGAAGCCTTGCGGGCTTCTCCTGCAATAGCCTGTTTAATCGAAAGTGGAATCATCTTGTCAAGTTGGCGCCAGGAAATCCACCAAATGGTAAGTTGCCATCAGTGAATCTCAATTGGCAACTTTGTAACCGCTTTCCGCAACGGTCACGCTTCAAAATATCATCCCCAGGAGGCAATGCCGCGTAGGCGGCATTAAGAGCCGCCTGCGCAGCATTGAATTCAGCAAGAGCATCGTTATACAGGCTTAATGCAGCATCATATTCTGCCGTCTTACTGGCACATTGCGCTGCACCATATTCCACGGAAGCCAGGCTTCTCATGGGAGCGAAGCCTGGACTTGCATAGTCGCCAAGACCATAAGAAATAAACCCGCTACTTACTACCACCTGGCCGCTAACAATAAATATTGGCTGATTGTTTTCATCCTTCATTGCGAAAGTTGAATCGTTAAACGGAAGAGCAATGCCATTACGCTTGACAGCGTAGACCTCCCCTGTTCCATTTTTCTCTTCACCTGGCCCTCGCCCTGTATTTTGCTTGTAACCAGGACTGTAATTTGGATTGAATCCCGAAGTGGTTACATTATTGCCATCCCACACGGCAATCACTGTTTCTTCGGTCTGAATGAAAAAAGTTATATCAATATCACCGCCCCTCTTAAAGACAAAATTAGCTCCATACGTTTCTGGAGATGACGTATCACATGCAACTTCTTTTTCAGCAAACCGCTTATTCTTAACAGCTTCTGCAGTGGCAAGCTTTGCTTTTGCTGCATTAAACGTATTAAATGCGTCAATATACGCACTTCCTTCCGGGGAAGAGGCCCCGCCAGTGACTATTGATTGGTCAAATTGGTCAGCAACGGCTACGCCGTTGTAGCCGCACTCTGAGCCGCGAAACTTCCACAAGCAATAATTTTGCGTAATAATTCTTCGCGGTAATTGCAGTCCCTCTAGGTCGATTTTGCTGGCAAGTTGCCATGTAATAGTAATGCTACTTTCTGCAATTTTGCGCTCCACATAAAATATGTCATCTGGAAATTCTTGTGATGGATCTGGCGAAGCCCCACCATCTAAGTACTTCAACAAGGTGCGGCGCCTTGTTACTTTTGCGCCCACTAAGTCATCTAACGTATTGACCACTGAAGCCAACGTCCCCAAGACATTGGCCACCGTCAACTCGGGAGTAGGGATTTGCCCTTTTGTGGTACGCTCAAATCCAGTTGCGGCAATCGGGAGTGGCTCGTAAGTAATTCCCTTCCACGAAATTTTTGTATTATCAGGCATGAGATTGGCCGTGAAATAATACTTATCTCCTGCGCTTCCAGTGATGGTTGACAGATCCAGCTCAAATAGCTCGATGATGGCATCATGCCACGTCTGCGATACATCAGATTGAATGGTCATAATTAATCCCTGGAATCGTACACGCGCTTACACGAAAAAGAAATAATGTTCACATCTGGACCCGAACATTCCCAAGACCATTCATTTGGATCAAGGCGATATTTGTACACTGCATCATCTTGCTTGAATTGTGAATAAAAGAAATCACCTGACAATGCAGACAAATCATCGTCTAACGCCCCTGCTTGAGCATCAGTGATCGGGGTGGTCCTAATGTCATACTTTCTGATGTCGGTATTGGCACCATCCGGTACAACTTGCTCGTAGCCATCGCCAAATTGCACGCGCCTAACGCGCGTGCCTCTGCGAACGGTGAGCCCATATTCAACTTCAAGCGTGAGAGTTGGTTGTGCCATAGTGATCAGCGTCCGCTATAGATGAGGCCGCCTGGACGGCTTTCTTTCATGATGACATTGCGCACAGCGCCTTCAATTTCGCGACCGAGCGCTTGACCGCCGTTTCCGCTCATCTGGCTGCTCGCTTGGCCGTTGTTCATATTGACAACAATGTTAGTGGAGACATTGTTGCCAGCGCCTCCGCCAAGCTCCACGGGAATCTTCTTCCCATCAGGCAGTGGTACAACTGCTTCGTTGAAGCGGCCTTCTCCCACGAGGCCCATGGTCGGTCCAGTAACAATGCCACCAGAAGCAAATGGTGTGATGGGAGTAAAGTGCCCCTTGATAATGCCGCCCTTAGCAAGGCCGAAGTTGGGACCAGCTACGCCAAGCCCAGTTTTCGGGTCGAAATAGTTACCTCCGCCCATATTGCCACCGCCAGGCGCAAACATGCTAATAATCTGCAATGCAGCCCACTTGGCCAGCATCTGAGCAACCATGTCCGCAAACATGCTCGCCACGCTCTTGAATGCACCGGCAAGGCCTTCTTTCCACGTTTGAGCGCCAGTAAGAATATCAGTGAAAGACTTGGCAAATGCACTGCCAATGCCATTTGCTGCTTTACCAAGAAGCTTTGTGCTGTCAGTGAGGTCGTCAAGCTCGCCTTTTGTGTTCTTGTAAAGCTCACCAATGCTGCCGGGCTCAGGTGTGGCCGCCTGCCTAGCCTTAAATGCAGCAACGTCATCAGGCGTGACACCAGGGATCTTCTTGAATTGATCAAGGGCGTCAATCTGCCCCTGAATGAACAACAGGCGATCTCTTTCCTTAGCTGTGATCTGGCCCGCCGCAAAACGGGCTTCAACCATCAGGCGATTGACTTCACGACGCCCTTCTTTTTCGCGTTCAATCTGCCTAAGACGATCCTCGTCAAGATCCCGCAGCGCCATTTGTCGTTTGTGACGCGCTTCTTCAAGCGCAATCATGCGGCCAACGCCATCTTTCTGCTCCTGATTCGCATTGACCACATCAATTTGATATTGCAGTTGAATTTCATCAATGCGACGCCCGTCTTCTTTTGCCTTGTTTAATTGACGAGTGAGATCAAGCAATGCGGCAGGAGTTGTCTTTCCACCCTTTCCACCGCCATCGCCTTCGCCTCCTCCACCAAGTCCAGTGAAGTCCATTTGGGCTTGCTTTTTAAATCGCGCATCAACAACAGCGGCGTTCTTTGCTGCTTCTTGCGTCAGCTCGTCCATCCCTTCAGTGAAGGTGGCGAGTGACTTCTTGTTGTTTTCCAGCACTTCGCCAACATCACCCGCAATATCCTCCTTAAAAGCCCCTCCCCCTGCATACGAAATACTCTTTGCAGTGAAACCTCCCTTCGTCTGCATCAGGCCACCAGGCAAGCTGCCGGTGGCTTTCAGTTGAGCGCGTTCCTTCTCTGAAATGGTTTCACCTTGCTGCAGTCGCTGAAGAATGCCAATGCTCTTCTCTCTGCTTGAGATCTCGGCGCCAACACGAGCTTGCTCGGCCTTCATCCCTTCGGTTCCTGCAAACTCTGCAGCCTTCTTGATCCTGGCGCCAGCTCCCCCTCTCTGACCTTCAATGCTCGCGGCGGTAGCCTTGAGCTGCATGATCTTTTCAATCAATGCACTGATAGCCACCAAAGCAATACCAATCGCAGAAGCAACCAGCGCAGTGCGAATTGCCGTAGCAAGCACTCTCACACCCACGGCAGCTTGGCGCATGCTGAAGCCAGTCTGGATGGCAGCGCCTCTGAGGGCTGTCATTCCAGAAGTGCCCGCCGCTGTTTGTGCTATGAACAGGCGGAAGACTCCGTTGTAACGAATGATGTTACGAATGAGGGGAATGATGCCCGTTGCATTTACTGCGGCAGCGGCAACCCTGAATCCCCCAAGGAGAACAATGGCTCTTGCAAGTACACTGACAAACTGCTGATTGCCAAGGATGAGCTGCGCTAGGGGGCGCAGCACGACTGCCAATGCTTGGGCGAACTGACCAACTGTTTGCGCTGCAGTGACCAAACCATTCTTGATATTGATTAACTGCGGGAATAGTTCATCTCGGAAATATGCGGCGAGATCATTGTTCTCTATTTCATCGCCAGACAACGCAAGCTTCACTGCATCACCAACTTGCGTGAGCGCCTGCACCATGGGCGTAACAAATTCACCAAGGAACGCGCCTGCTGCCGGCGAGAAACTCTCGTAGAAGTCAGTCAACGCATTGTTAAGCTTGGTCATCTGGTTCTGGAAGGAACCAGCAGCCTTGTCCGCACTACCTTCAAACTTCTTAAGTGCAATGCCCACATTGGACAGCACTTGCTTCATCTTCTCGCCCTTGAAGGCCCCATCCTCCAAGGCTTGAAGGAATTGCGACATGCCCTCACTCTTCGCGGCATCGTCCATCGTGTCGTTCATGAAGCCAGTGGCTTCAGCGAACAGACTCACGGCCTGAGGGAACACATCACCCAACTGTCCCTTCAGTTCTTCGGTCATGATCTGACCCTTACTGGCCATCTGAGCCAGTGCATAAGTCATCCGATCAACTTGGTCGGCACTCATGCCGAATGTCGATGCGGTGGCTGACAGGCCAGTGAACAGATTGTTAATCGTTCCAAGGTCAATGCCGGCAGGCTTCATCGACGCATAAAGCCGAACGAAACCATCTCGTGCAGACTGCACCGGCACGTTAAAGCGTGCCACGGTGCTTTCAATCAACTCCAAGCTGTCGACCATCACTTGGCCGCCGCCAGTAACTGCCTCTAGCTGGTTGCGGAACGACTGCAGGCTTGCCGTGGCATTCGCGATGTTGCCAGGCAATGAAGTGATGGCAGCAAGTGCCTTGTAAGCCGTGCCAAACAGCAACACTTGCTTAGTTGCATTGCCAAACTCGCTAGCAATTTCCCCGGCGATGCCACCACCGCGACCAACAAGACCACGGCCAAGGTCGCGACCAAAATTCGGCCCGATACCACCACCGCCACCACCACGACCACCGCCGCCGCCGCCTCCTCCTCCACCAGCAACCAACGCAGAGCCTGTTGAACGTGACGGGAGAAGACGCTGCCCTGCGTTCTCATATGTCACCGATGCAGCTCGGCTAGCCGAATTCGCCAGCGCCCTCAGTTGAGCCTCTGCATGTTTCGCAGCAGTGGCCATCGACGCGGTTGTAGAGCCGGCAGGGCCGAGGAGTCCGGCGATGCGAGGGCCGGAAGAAGGGGTGCTATCGAAGACGCCACGAACGGGCAGTTGAGGCCCTTGAATGGCCTGTCTGCCAAGGTTGTAAGTCCCAGAAGTGCCGCCAGCAAACGCGGCACTGGGCACTGCTCCGTAACGGCCCGCAATACCCTCTCGCGCCTGGCGGAACATGCGCTGGCCTTGGGTTTCAGGCGTATAAAGTCCGCCCATGCCAGCAGCCATGAGAAGGGCTTCACGCAGCCCTTTCTGCTGGCCACCGCCCATACCGCTGGCCATCATCAAGGCCGGGCCGAACTTCGATGCCTCTCCTTTCAGAGCCGCAAGCATCGCCCGCATGCGGTTCATTGCGGAAGCTTCAGCTTCCTTTAGACCCTGAGTTAGTCCAATCTCAAAGCCTTCAGCGGCAAACTCACCTAAATATTTGAATTCCCTCGATGGAGAAGCAATGCCAAGCACTGCCTTGAAGCTGTTAATCAGCGAGCTGCCAAGGCTTCGCGCTGCTGCCTTCAGCTTTGGATCGCCTGATTTAAGGCCATTGAGCAAGCCACTAATTGTGTCCGCACTCAGGCTGCCAATCTCCGCGACCATCTCGTCGCGATTTTTCTTAACCCCTCGCTGGAAACCCTCTACGCCAGCAATTGCAAGGGCTTCGTAAAGCTTTACAATTTCAGCCTTATCAAATCCGCCCTTCGACGCAGTTTTACTTAAACCCTGCACGCCAATTGGCGCAACAGACGCAGCCTTGCGAGATGACCTCTCAAGCTTTTCAAGGGCTTTTTGTAGTTTCCCAGTATTAGTTAACGCGCTCTTGATCGCCGCATCATTCAGATTGATACGGAACTTTCTGCTGCCGGTGAGCTTGTTTAGCTCCTTGAGTAATTGACGCGTATCAAACTTTACCTGCAGAGGTAGGCGATACCCTGCAGCGGCTTGGCTGAGTTTTGGAAGTTGCTGCCTGAAATATGCGAGGTCAAGAGCAACATTAAGCCTTAGCTCAGCGGCCATTCCTACACAACGCCCTTTATTTTAATAGTGTAGCCATGTGTGGCCCATGCTATTCGTCTTCTCTCATTGATGCGCTCTTAATTTCGTTGGCAAGTGTTGCGACCAGGCGTGGATCAAGACGATGCGTACTCATCAAGCCCTTCAATACCTTCAAGCTTGCATCAGTCACACCAGTGTCCTTCTTAAGCTTTCTGGTGTCAAACGGCAGGAAGTCATCCACCCCCACATCATTACGCTTGCCGCCCAGGGCTCCAACAACAACAGTGCCAAGCTTTGCTGTTGACAAACTGTTCACGTTATATCTATAAATATCCTGCTTCTCTAGAAACTTCAACGCAGCCTCAACATCATCCACCTTTTGCATTGCAAAATTCTCACAATGCCATCGTGGATCTTTTAAGTCTGATGAACTAAGTCGAAAGTATATTTCGTTCCAGTTTGCCAACGAAGACAGGCGCCGTCGAGCGGCTTTTTCAAGCCGCTCAACTTCGCTTAACCCGCCTTCTTCTGGGATTTTTTTGCTTCTTGCTCCTCAGTCTCTTTGCCTTGCTCTTCAACAATAAACTCCATCACTTTGTCAATGATGGACCGCCCCATTTCCTTCGTGTCATCAAGAGACCAGTCCGGCAGCGGTTGCCATTCACCATCAATCAAGCCCTCGCCGCGAGTGCGGATAAATGTAGTAACTAGCTTGGCGTTGTTGGTTTCAGCAGAAGATCCCGATGTGAGCATCCCAAGGGTTTCTTCTGTGTAGTCAGACAGCAGCTCCATTTCATTGAACGAAGTGCCGTTCTGCAGCAGTCCAAACGCCTCCTCCAGGGGGATGTCCTTGGCTTCAGAGATGCGCTTTGCAAGCTGCACAGCACGAATGGTTGCCTGACTCTGAGCGCGAGCAATCTGCTCCTGCTCAATTGACTCCGCCACTAACCAGCCATTGTGCTTCTTCAGGCGAATGTTGGGCAGAAGCTCAAAATACTCCGCCTCTTCAGACTGGAGGAGAAAGCTGTATTTGCTCATGACTCAGGATAGATAGGTCAACATTGAAAGCTTTCACCCTGTCGCCACTAGAAAGAAGTGTGTCAGGAAGCTCTACGACGAAAGCATTGTTGTCGTCAGAAATTCTACAGGTGGTTTCCGTAGAAGCAATCACGCAAACTATGCCCGCCTCAAGCGTGGCATAGTTTTTTCTGGCATTGATCACATGGACCTTGCCATCATCGCTCTTCAAATAGTCGTATCGCATCAGGCATTAAAGGCTCGCGTCACTCTAATCTCCAGGTCGCGCTTCACATCACTTGTTTCAAAGAGGTAGCCATAGGAGATCTCGTCTGTCCATGGACGCGGAGCCCGTGAATGCGGCCCTTGACCTTCATGGACGAACCATGCATATTCTTCCCCGCTGGAATTAGTGGCATTCCAATGCCACTTTCCTTCAATTGAAGATGAGTTTTGACTAATTGAAAAGCTTTCCTGTCCACTCCGAAACAACTCTCCAGTGTCGAAGATGTCACGAGGATTGCCTGCAATAGTTCCGTTCTTTCTTTCTGTTGCCGGCGGCGGATAGGCCCATTTGTTTGTCTGGAACTGTTCGCTCATATATTCGTCGTTCACGTCTTCCTCTAGCCACTGCTTAAAGGCAGTGGCTAATTGCTGCTCAAGATCCTTGGCATTTACAATCTTGGCGCTTACTATTGCAGCATTTACGCTTACGTTCATTCGTTAGCAACAGGGCGGTATTGCGTGGCAATTTCAATGTCAGGAATAATGATGCGTGCATATTGATATTCCCTGTCACTCGACGGGAAACCACGCAATGTGCAGTCCGGGAAGTGCCTCATAATTCGCTCAACTGCCTCGTCTAAATCCTCTGCAGCAGGATCATATTGCGACAACACCACCTCCCAAGCTTTTCGCATCTCAACCATGCCCATCAGAGGGCGCGACGTGCGCGTCGGATATTGCCTAATTGAAGCCTCAAGGCCTCTAACCTTCCATCCCTTCGGCACACCACTGCGCCCATCCACCCACAATGCAGGCACTACAGAGCCATTGGGAAGCGTATAACTCCCGAGCAAGTCGGGCAACAATTGCTCGACAGTGCTGCGGATTTCCAGAATGTTCATATCAATAAAATAGCCCCCTTTCGGGGGCTTGTGAGGACGTCTCTAGCTTGATGATCAAGCGTTAGGAGAGGTGGGCAGGATTGCGCCGGAGATGGTGCAACGACCAGTGCCATAAGTACCACGGCTCATCAGGTCGAAGGTGGTCTCAACGAGGTTATCAGCAGGATAGCTTTCGTTGTAGTTCATCACGGTTGCTGCAAAGCAGGTGAGGTCATAAGTTTGACCACCGAGGAACTTGAAGATTTCGACATACAGTTCAAAATCTTTTTCGGTGCGACCGCGCAGCACCAAATCCATAGCCTCGTCAAAAGCAGTCTCATCAATGGAGCTGCCATCGAGATCCTTCTGGAAATACGAAGTGATGGAAGCTTGACAACGCTGGGTGACTTTCACGCTATCAGCGAAGCCGCCGCCACCAAGCAGGTAGTATTCTTGCTCACCATCGTTAAATGCGACGGAAGCATTGGTCACGCCACCCAGGAAATACATGCTGGAGGGAACTCCAGACACGGGACGGGTGAGGACGCCAGCGGAGGCGGGGGTAATGTCAGGACGAGTGGCGCCGGAAAGAGCGCCCACATACACAATGGTGTCCTGGCTCTTAATGATCTGTGTGGGATGTTGAATGGCCATTGAAACAATGCGAAGGAGCGTGATTAACGATTAAGGACACTGCCTGCTCCCACAACTCTAAAGTAGCCGTGGATGGGAGTGCCCAGAAACTGACGGTAGTGGTCAGTCATCTCGGTCGTAGGGAGTAATTCAAAACGCCCCTCCTGATTTTCAATGGTGGCCGCAGCCACACTTCCAGGGGGCACTCCCGAAAACGCCAGTGGGCTAACAAGCCTGCCCTTCATATAGATGGCAGCTTCATCAGCCCCGAGTCGTTGATCGTATCGAGGATCCTTGCTCTGCTTCAAAGTGGCATAGTACGTTTCATCTCCAGTGATTTCAACGTAATTACCAGTGGCCGAGTCTGTCGCATATCCGCTCGCCACTGCAAATACCAGTGTGGCATTAGCTAGTGGCGGAGCAGGATTGGTCATTAGACAACGAAACCAAGCAGAGAGGATGATGCCGCATCAGTGAGACGTTTGAACTCTTGCCCATACAACGTGGCGTCGAGGCCTTTGCCATAAACCTTGCCGTCTGTTGCGCCAATCATGACGCCCATTTGTGCAAGCTGAATAGCAATGATGTGAGCGGCTAAAAAACGCACTGCTCGGTCAGTCTGATCACCAAAGATGTCTGACGAAACGTCTGCAGAGGCGCTCTCAATAGCGCCGTTCACAATTCCCGATGGATGAGGGCTGAACTCGGGGAAACGCTCTAGAAAACCAGCGTAAGTGACTGTCATGCTTTTCCTGTGCGAATGGCTTCAAGACGACGGTTAATCGCATTGCGGACCCTCACGCGACCTTCAATCTTCTTCCAATCTCCGAGTTTATCCTCGTCGTGGAGAAGTTCAATGGCCTGGATAGCCTGACTAAGCGGAAGCTGAGAAAGGTTTTCGGCGGACTTGGGAATAGTTTCCACTTCCACTCGCTCCTTCATCTCCTCAATAGCCCCAATGCGAAGAAGTCCCTGCACCGTAGGGTTCAGTTTTGCTTCTTCCCATTGCTCATCAGGAATTTCCTGATTAAGACCGGGCGCAAGGCTAATCATGCCTCGCTTAGTAATCACTCCGAAACTGGCCTCTCGCGGCGGGTTTTCAAGTTCAGGGCGGTAAGCAATCAACATTTGTTGAATTAACAAACTTGATAAGCTTAGCCGCCCATTCTTGACAAACTACCTAAGGGCTTCCTCAGGGAGCCTGAACGTAGATGACGCTCTTGGGATAGTACAGAGCGACGCCACCCACGCGAGCATGAGCCGGAACAATGAATTCCAGACCGCGCTGCTGAGGGGGGAACAGTTCAAGAGGCTGAGGAATGTGCAGTTGCACTTTGCCGGGATCACGCTTGTAGATGACCATCCGGTTTTTGCTGAGGCTGCTCTTGTCAGCATCGAGCTGGTTGATGGGCTCGACGTTGCGGATGAAGGGGTTGGTGCGCAGGAAATACTCCAGCACAGTCACATCCGAAGAGTCAGAGTTACGAGTGGTCGAAACCACGTTGTAATCTTCCCAAGCCATCAGAATGGTGTCGGGCTGCTCCTTCATGTTGGAGCCATTGATGATGGCGGTAACGCCCTGGTTCATCAGTTCCAGCATGTCCTGAGCAGTGGTGCCAGTGGCGGTAGCGCCAGTGAACCACTTGTCAGCAGATACAACGTCCACAGTGGAGTTGTTAAAGAAGCCAGCCAGGCCAACAGAGGCCTCACCGAACAGAGCAACGCTCTCCACTTTCTCTTCGTAAGCGCGACGCACAGCGGCGGCACGGCGCTGCTCCAGGGCCAGATTGGCCATTTGAGCTGCACGCAGTTCCTGCACGGTGTAGCCGAAGGAGCCACCGAAGGAGCGGATGTTGATGCTCTTCTCGACCTGGCTCACATCAGCACGCGGCAGATCATCTGCAGCGTCAGAGATGAGCTTGAAGTCACCAGTCGCATCCATGATGCGATAGGTGAAGGTTTGGGCGCCAGGACCAGCTTCGCTGGTTACAGGCAGAATTGTGGGGTATTTGATGTCGGCATACTCGACTTCAAACACTTGCGGGCGGATGTACTCAAGCTGACGCTCAAGGAACAGGCCCGCTTCATCCATACGAAATTCGCTCATTGTGTACTCCTATCAGGAATCGGCGGCAAGGGTGAAATCGGGGCCGTTCAGCTCCAGCAGAGCAACACCAGCGCCAGTGGTCTTGGACACCCAGCGGGCGCCAGTCAGGCGACGGGTCTTGCCGCTCACGTAAGCGTGAGAGAAGCGACCGGGGTGAGCACCAGCAGTGGTGCCAGTATGAGTGGCGTAGTACACGCGCACGGGGGAGGTGAGATCAACAGCGCCGGTCACGTAGACGGCAACCACGCCCTTGTTGATTGCATTGACAGCTTGCTCATCAGCAACGCCAGGACGGGAGTTGGCGTCAAGCACCTTCTCGTCCACATAGGTGAGAGCATTCACGCCCACAACAGTGTCGCCAGTGGCGGCCACAGTCTTGGCGGAGTTGCCCACGGTGCCAGCAGTGTTAACCACCAGAAGATCACCGTAAGCGATAGCGGCGCCAGTTTCGTTCACAAAAGTGGCGACGTTGTTGTCGGCAATGTCAGCGAATTGGCCTTCCAGAGCAGCAGTCAGCTCCAGCTCATAGCTGGATTGAACGCCACCGGCAGCACCTGCGCTGGTCGAAAAAGTTACGGCCATGGATTACTTAGCCTCCTTGGAGACAGACAGGGGAGATTTCCAGGCATTCTGCAGCTTCTCGATGTACGAGGAGGGAGCAGACGCAGGAGTGGCGATGGAAGCCACCGCCTTACGCAGATCCTCGGTGGAATCAGCGCGATTGGCAGCATCTTCAGAGATGGTGTCGAACATTGCCAGGACGTAATCGTCGGAACGCTCGTCCAGAGCAACAGAGTCGCCGCGAACTGCCTTGATGGCGTCAACCATCACTTCACGGTCGCTCTTGCCGCTAAATTCATAAGCGGCATCCAGTACGGGCTTAGCTTTGGAAATAAGGGCCAGGCGCTCTTCAACAATGGAATCCACGTTGATTTGCTTGGCTTCTTCCAGCTCAGCCTTCAGAGAATCGACTTGCTCGGCCAGGGCATCGGCGCGACCTTCGGCCCCGTCCATTTTGCCCTTCATTTCTTCTTCCATGGCGTCCATTTCGGCCTTCATGGAATCAGCAGCAGCCTGCAGCTCGTCGTACTTCTTTTTCATGTCCTCGTAGGACATCTTGGCGTCATCGCGTTCTTTGGTGATCGCCAGAGCAACGCTCTCGCTCACCTCAAACTCGGCGCCGTCGAAAACGACTTTGGCGGACATAGTTTGATTTTCCTCAGTGGAAAGTAGGGAGGGATCGGCAGCATCTTGGCGATCCAAATGCAACCTCACCTGCGGGCCGGCTCGGCCCCGACGAACGATAGCAACGTGATTACCACTGATCTCCTTTTGGATACCGTCGTAATGCTCGCCACCATCGGTAACGCCAGGCGTCGGATCATAATTGACCCTATAGCCGGCGCTCACTTCACGAACATCGCCGCGCATTACCTTGTCAATAGTTTCGCGATCAGTCACTGTCATGACGGCTTTTACAAAGCCATTGTCATAAACAATTTCCGAGCCGGTAAAACCGATTTGGTAATCCTTGGTGTTCTCACTGTCCAGAAGGGCAGGAGGATGTTCCATAGTGATGGCCTTCCCCGCAAATGAGGCAAGGCTTTCAGGAGACGCCACTTCGGTTTCAGGACGGAATTCCTTCCTGATAGAACCGTCAGCATCGGTGTAATGCTGAATACCAGTACGAGCAATAGAAGCCCACACACGAAGGTAACCCTCCGGTGTCACTTCGTATTTCTCAATAGGAGAAATGTCGTACCGGCAAGATGTGGTGCTCATACATACACTGTAGAAGCTTTATTTGCTTATCCTACTATACATTATGCTATTCTGCATAGAATGACGCAGAAAGATCTAAGCGGGCGTAAAGTTAAAAGCCCTCGCTCCTCGTACAGCGAAGCAAAGGCTCTCATAGGCTTGCGAGTTAAAGACGCCCGCCAAAGTTGCGGTCTTTCACAGCGAGCACTTGCAGAACTTCTATTCTGCGATCAGGCCACCATCTCCCGCATTGAAAGCGGCATCCTTGCCCCTGATGTTGCGCAAATTAAAGTAATGAGCGGAGTTTTTCAGCTCAGTGTGCTCTGGCTAATGGGCTATCCGTCCTTCGTCGTTCATGCGACGAAGGACTAATCAATCATCATCATCATCGTCGTGTTCATCACGAATGGAAGCAAGCTGCTCCTCAATGCCATCCATGATGTAAGCCTTGGCCATCGCCACTGCTTCAAACACTAAAAACTTGGCAGGTTCAAACTCCGAATCGGGAACGTCGTAAACGCTCACCACATATTCATGCGTTTCCTCTAGACGCCCATTCTTGAAGACTTGCTTCTCGACAAGTTCCCATCGAGAGGTGCTGCGGTGGGCATTGCGAGACAAAATCTGCAAGGCCTGCATCACACTGATGCCGTCTTCTTCCTCACGCACCATTCTGAGGCCTTCCATCATTTTTGTTGACGCTTTTCCAGCATCTTAAGTGTTCGATTTGCCCAAGACTTACCAGCGTCGCCACCCCATAGAAGCCAGGCAATGTAGCCGGCGTCATCTTCTCCGCCACTTTTATTTTTCTCGTGTCGTGAGAAAAATGCAGCCATGCGACGAATTGTCTCCGCACTAACTTTGTCCCCGTTAGCTAGCGACGTGGCTCGTGCCACGCCGCTTCCAATGCCTTGTTTTCCAGCTTCTTTAGTCGTCAGTCCTCCCTTGCCGTGCTTTCGGCGCAGCTCAAGGCCGCGCCGCGCAGCACTTCTCACGCTTGCAGGAGGGGCGAAGCTTTCAGCGTCGCCCCTTAGCCCTTTTTTCTGCGCTTGCGCAGGCTTGACAGATAGCCCTTGCAACGAGCCTCGGCAGGATTGCCATCCATCTCTTCCTCATCTTCCATTCCTTCCTTGCTCATCGAGCCGCACATCGTATCGATGTAGGCATCCCAATAAGCGTCGCTCTTATCCTTCTTCTCCATGCCAGCTTCGCTCATTGCAATGGCAATGGCTTGCTGGCGGCTCTTTACGGGCTTACCGTCACCGCCCTTCAAGGTGCCCGCCTTGAATTCGCGCATCACCTTACGCACCTTCGCTTGTTTCTGCTTCGATGTCATTTACTTACAAGCCCCCAGAAGTACAAATCATGGCTGCTTGTATTCACCTTAAAACAATGTTCCGAAAACATGCAAGCGATGGGAAAAGCCTTATAGAAATCTTCCTCAATCAAATTCTTGTAATAGTCCCAGCCCTTGCCCACTGTTAGCGGGCTGCTGCCCCGGTCACTTCTTGTTGTGCCATGCTCTGGGCGCCCAACGGTGGCGCAGGTCATCACCAATAAGCCTTCATCTCTAACCAAACGGTACATGTTTGCGAATGTGGCTTCCCAGTGCGGATTGTGCTCAAAGCATTCAGCAGAGATGGCCACATCAAAGCTTCCAGTGGCGCCGTCATAATCCTGCCCCTCACACACCACATCAACGCCTCGTCCAGGCCCCACGTCAACGCCTACGTACTCCTTCGGCTCTTCAAAGAAGCGCCTCACACTTCCATTGATATCAAGGCTCCCCATCTCAATGATCCGCCCTCCATGGAAAAACGATGGAAATCCGTTTTTCACACTCTGTACGAACTCTTGCTGTTCAAAATGCGCCATTGCTATTTTCCGAACGGAGAAGTGAATTGTTCGTTACCAGGAAGGCCTCCCCATTTCGTTTGGTAGTAGGCCTTGTTGCGCTCAAAGCAACACCAATGCATTCGCTTGTAGCGATCATCGCCGCTATGCAACGTGCTGCTGTTGTCATGTGTCCATGAAGGAAGACTCACCTTGATCGCAGGATTATCTTCCACCAGTAGACGCCAGCGACAATCATTATCTTCAAAATAAGCAGGCGCAAATAGCTCGTCAAAACCTCCCATCCCGAGCCAGCGCTCAGGGCGATTCACGTAGAACGTAGAAAATCCACCAACGGAATGATTTGTCTCCAGCAAAATACTGCCAGGATTGGCATCAGCGACCTCTAAAAAGGCCGCGATGTCATTCAGTCCAAACACCACATCATCATTTGCAATGATGCATTGATTGAGCTGGTTAATAAGGTAGTTCCAGGACTTTGCTACACCAAGATTGTACGGAGGCACTGCAATCTTCCACCTAGAAAGATCGCAGCTTTCCGCAAGCGCATCAACGGCGCCGCTCTCCTTCATTCGTCCGCCATTGTCAAGAATCAACACCTCTGCTTCTACACAAGGGTGCTCATCATTGAGCAGGTGATTACACAGACGAATGAGCTTGTCGTAACAAGAAAGTGTGGGAATTCCCACGCTCACGCGACGCTTAATCATTGCCAAACCCTTTGCCGGCACTGTCACTCGCCAGTATCCGATTGACAATTTTCACCACATCGGCCCCAATCTTTTCCCAGGAGAATTGCTCCTCGCAAAGACGCCCGTAGCACCACTTTGCAACTACGTCAAGATTGTCACGCTTCTTGTAATAGTTGTTCAACATCATCGCCAGCGCATCAGCAGACGGCACACCACGATCAAGGCCGTAATTTGTATCTACTTCCCAGCTCTCAATGGGAATGCGCGGGATTTCACTAAAGATTTCCTTCAGCGATGTGTGATCAGGGACAACTTGAGCTGTAGCCGTTGCAGCATGCTCAAAATTCACTAATCCCCAGCCTTCGCCAATGCAGGTATTGACGCCCACATCACAAGCGTTGTAAACCAAATTAAGTTTTTCAATTGGCAAGCAATTGGTCACATCAAAATCCTTGCTGGTAAGAATGAGCTTGCCAGTTGGGTCGTAGCCAAGATCGCGAGACATTCGCTTAAACAGCGGAATCAAATCCCACCCCTGGTCCTTCGGTCCCATATTGAGCCAGAGACGAGCATCAGGCTTGTCAAGCGCAAACTTAATGAATGCTTTGACAGTCAAATCAATACGCTTTCGCGGTTGATTTCGATTGCCATTGAAAACAATGAACAAATCTTTGTCGATACCAAGCGCCTCACGCGCTTCATCCTGCTTAACGGGGAAGAAAGTAGAACGATCTATACCGTGCGGAATCACATCACAAGGCATTTCACAGCCCGCCTTGCGCACTTCTTCAAGGCCAAATTGCGTATAAGTGGCCATTCCATCCCACTCCTTGCATACGTCAAACACTTCAGGGAAAAATCCGTAGCTGTCAGTGGGGAAGTAGCCATACCACTTGAAACCAAGCTTCTCTTTGAGCGGCTTTGCTACTTTCCAGAGGTTATTCAAAATCCAAATATCATTCACTGCAAACACCAGATCGGGCTGCTCCTTAACGAGCAGCTCCTGGATGCGATGAGAGCCAAACGGATCGGACCCGCCTGCATTGGCCGGGTACATGCGATAGGGCAGCTCATGTGGATCGCCCCACCAATTGACGGCGAGCACAACAATCTCGTGCTCCTTCGCCAGTTCAGGCAGCAAATTCTCTGCCACCCGTCCGAAGCCAGTTTGAACTGCAGCGTCTCCGCAGTAAAGAATTTTGGCCATACAAAGCGCAATGTCTTGCGCAATGTTAGGCCTAGTTTTTAGACGGGGACTGTCGGTACAGCGTTGCGCTTGTATTCAACACTGCATCGACACCTAGACCGGCATTCGCATCGTTGTCCAGGCATCGGCAGGCTTCCCATCGACACCAATCCAGCCCTCGCGTAACGCAAGCAATCATCGCAATGCTGCGCTTGCGGATCGAGAATGCGACGCATCAGGGAGTAACCCTGTCGTTCTTGACGAATACTGGAACCTTCCCAGTAAGAACCTCGCACGCTCTCAGCATATAGCTGCACACGAGCAAGAGCCATGGCAGTAGAAACGCGCCCAGCCAGAATATCCCCAGCAAACTTCTGAAGATAACCGTATTCCGCACGAAGCCTTTGACCGATACGGCCATACTCTGCGCTACCCATACCATCCTTACCACCATGCCCAAGCACTGTTGCTTGAATATGAGCAGCCTTAATTGCCTCGCGGACACTGCCTTGCCACTGATCAATCGTGATGTTGCCATCGGCCAACATTTGAGTGAAACGGCGTAGCTGCTGACCAAGTTTGTCGATGCGACCATCAACGAGGGCCATTACGGCCTTCTCGCTCATGAATTGACCAGAGGGGCGCCTGTAGCGCCCCAGGTTAGTGTCATATGACCATTCGGCATCAAACCGAGGCCATGAATCACTCAGTGGGCTGAGCATCAGAAGCCTCCAAAATGTCCTTAAAGCGCTCCGGCGCCTCTGCTTTCCACTGGTTCAATGCGGCGTCAATGTCGGCCTGAGAAATCAAGGAGGCCTCGTCGATGTCGCCAAGAATGAGCCCTTCGGCCTTCATTGGCTCGATGGCATCCTCTTTGAAATACTCAGCAGTGGTTTTCTTGCCTTTGAAGGCGCCTTCCATGCTGCCGTGCTTGCGCTTATACAGCTCCTTGTACTTTCGCGTGACATAGGCGCCAGCCACTGCGCTCGGCCAAGTCTTGAACTTGGCCTTCGCTGCAGCAATAGCTTTCTTGTGGAGTTCCTTGTCCTTGAATTCCACATCGCCACGCTGATGCTCTAGGTCACGAGAGAGATAGAGCCCCGCCTCATCCATGGTTTCAGCATCAGGAGATGCTTCGCGACTTCCATCCATCGGCAAACTGCCGTTTGCCTGATCGAGAGGATCACGACCACCAGGAGACACTGCCAGTTTCCCATCGCCACTACCAGCCTTGTCGGGCATCTCCCTGACAATGGAGCGATCAATGGTGGTCTCAATGCTGTATTCGCTCTTGCCGAAGCGGCTATCAGCCACCTCCTGCGGTGTGAGCACACCCACCTGGATGTAGCGAGCATCCACGGCAGCAACACGCGCCCGCACGTCCGCCAGCTCCCGCTCATTCATCTCAAATAGCGGCTTGAAGCTCACGCGCCAGTTATCAGGCACTTTCCCGCCAGTCGGCCCTGCCTTGCTCAGCATGATGTATTCCATCAGCTTCATCAAAGGCTTGCGGAAATGTGTTTCCTGATAGTGGTGGCAGATCTTCGCAAAATCACGCTCCTCCGAGCGGCCAGTAGCACCAAGGCCTGACGGCGACTGACCAAACAGCAATGTATGGGGAATGCCAGATGCAGCAATAATGTCAAGCCGCAGCTTTTCCAAGATCTCAGAGACGCCACCAAAATGCCGGCTCACAAATGCCAGCTCCTCCTTTTCAGCATCAATCGCGTAGCCGCGATAGATGCTCTTGCTCATGTCGTTCAGTTGCAGACGATCTTTCACTTGACTTTCTTTGCCTGCAGCAAGCATCGAAGCCAGGCCCCGCACCTTGTGAACAAAGATGTCAAATTCAGTAAGAAGAGTGGCAATGGAAGAAGTGCCGCTGTAGTAGTGATTGAAGCTCTCAAACACGCTCTGCAGCACGCTCATGCCCCAGCCATAGTTCTTCTGACGAGTGCGGTAGGGCAGCCAGATGCCGTCAAAACGCAAAATCCTGTCTTTGTGGATGGCGCGAAGATTGGGCTGTTGAATAAGATCGCCCGAAATAATCTGGTAGTAAGTTGCCCTTGAATAGTCGTATAAGCTGTCCTCGCTGATAACCGGCGCAATCTGATGCCGATCCAGGCACTCCATGCCCTCTACGGCACGAATGTTGTTCCGATCAACGGGCATGTCAGACGGACGACCATCATCGATGTAAAGCAACAGTGCGCTGCCGCCATACAGTCGTGAAGTCTTAGCTGCCTCGTTAAAGCCCGACAGGATTTCCAGGTCTTCAATAGCTTGCTCAACACCGGAAAGGGTTTCGGCGTTCACCCCCTCCCCGCCAAACAGAATTTCAAAACCCTCGCGGGTGCTCTCATCCGCCACGAGGTCAACAATGCGGCGCATGAGCCAATGTGCATAAAGACCTTCCAGGTCTTCATGGCCCATGAAACTGACGGGCTTAACAGTGGTACGTGTGGTCTTATCACGTGTCGTACCCATGCCGGTGAACACGTTTTGCAGGCCATCAGCGCGAATACCACCCTCGGAACTGTGTCCAAGCTGCACCATATCCACACCTTGTGTAACGTCAGCCATGCATAAGAAATCCTGATGTTGCAACCATTCTAAAACTGGATACATTGAAACGTCAGGATTCGCCTAGCACACCATGGGCTACATAACGTGGGAGCTGTCACACTCCGAGAAGGCGCTCGCTATTGCAGAAGGCGAGCGCCGGCAGAGCGTCAACATGCAGCAGGGCAAAATTGGCCGTGATCGAGGCCCCACTCACGGGCAAGATGCCCTCCGTGTTCACATCCTTGGGGCCGGTGGTGAGATGGCCGTTGCTTCATATCTTGGCCTTAAAGATGAAGTGTTTAAGGAGAGTGAAGCCCGACGCGGAAGTTATGATTTACCCCCGGACATCGATGTGAAAACACGAGCACGACATTACTATGATCTGGCGTGCATGCTCGACGAAACCTCCTCTAAGACCCTGGTATTGGTCACCATCGAACACCGGGAGATACGCATCCACGGGTGGATCAAGGCCTACGATGCAATGCAGGACAAGTGGAAAAAGAGTCACGTACCAGGGCGCGTCTCTTATTTCGTTCCTAAAGAGAATCTTCGCCCGATTGAGGAACTAAAAGCATGCTTAGCTGCTCAGACTTTGCCAAGCACGCCCTAAAGCTTGAACTCTATCCGAAGCAAGCTGAAATTCTTGACAGCTTCTTCACTGGCGGCTATTCACAGGCAACTTGGGCTCTCGGTCGCCGTAGTGGTAAAACGCTTATGGCCGCCGTTGCCTGCGTCTACATCTGTTTTGTACTGGAAGAGAAATACAAAAGCAAGGTACGAAAAGGGGAGAAGTGGTACGTGCTGACAGTGGCCAACAGTCAAGATCAGAGCCGCATTGCCCTCAACAACATCCGTCAGCTCATCCTCGATAGCCCGTTCGCCCAGGAAATCCAGCGCGAAACGGCAGATCAGCTTGAGATGAGCAATGGTTGCGTGTTCAAAGCTATTCCCACCTCCGGCAGGGCTGCTCGTGGTCTTGCCTGTTGCGCTTGTGTGTTTGACGAGCTTGCCTTCGCAGTAGACGGCGATGCCAACTCTGGCGCCAACGGCATCTATCAAGCGCTTTCTCCTGCAGTGGCACAGTTTGGCCGGGAAGGCAAAATCCTTGAACTCTCTTCGCCTTGGCTCACGGACGGCCTCTTTTATCAACACTTCAAGGAAGCCTCCTCAGGGCGGTTTTCCCATTTGCAAGCTGTAAACCTCCCAACATGGGAGATGAACCCCACCATCTCTCGTGAATTCCTGGAGCTGGAGCGCCAGCGCGACCCAGATAAGTTCAATGTGGAATATGGGGCGCAATTCTCTGCCAATCTCTCTGCTCTCATCTCTCCTGATGTAGTAGAGGCCTGCATTGACGACAAACGCAAGGCATTGCCTCCTGAAGAGGCCTTTATGGGAACATATGTACTAGCGCTTGACCCTGCTCGCGGCGGCCTTGGCCGAGATAACTACACTGCCTGCATCGTTCATTTCAATAATGGCACGCTAGTTGTTGACAAATTCCACACCTTTGTTGCCGACTTTGAAATTAATGGAAGGAAGGAAGTGAATATCAATGCAGTGGAAGATTGGATAAGGGAACAGCACAAGCTCTATTTGTTTGACAAGATCGTCATGGACCAATACAACAGCGCAGGCACAATCCAGGCCCTCGCTGGTGACTTTCCCATTGAAGAACTCACTTGGACCATCAATTCCAAAGTAAAAGCATTCTCAAAGATGCGGGAATTGTTTAATGCTGGACAGGTGAACATTTACAACCATGAAAAGGCAATTAGTGAAATCAAAGGTCTAACTGTGGTGTACAGAGCAGGTGGGCAATGGACGGTAACTGGTGGCAAACAAACTGGCATTGACGACCATGCATTTGCATTGGCCGCGGCTATTCATGCCGCAAATCAAGATGATGAGGCTAATTGGCTAGACGGATTCATTTGAACCTTTAGTATGTTCAAGAATTTATTTTCACAATGCCGAAGTGGAAACGCTTGAAATTAGCCCCAAAGAAGTGCAGTTCTTGGTAGCACTATTAGAGGGTGATCGTCAAACTGCGCTGCAGCTTCTTGCGGCAGAGCATTTTTATCAACCGTCCCTGCTGCCACGCCTCCGCAAAATTCAGCAAACGCTCAAAAAACAGCAGCGCCAAGAGCAATCCACTTGAAAACACTTAGCCTAAAAGTGTTCAAGATGATGCAATGGAAAGGGAAGCTCTTCACCAAGCCTTTGCAAAAGTAGTGGATGCCTCCTTTGCGTTCACCACGGCCTTTAACGAGCACGGGGCAGACAGCGAGCAAGCCTGCGAGGCAAATAATGCCTATGTCGAAGCCATGGCCGCGTATAAAAAGGAGGTAGACCTTCCCTTTTCCACGTCAACGCGCTGGGAGGTTTTGTGTCGGCAAAACCCGGAAGCTCCCGAGTGTCGTCTGTACGACGTATGAATGGCAATACAGTTTGCATGCAATACATATTGAATGGCCGCAAACACCAAGTTTGCGTGCCGCTTCATGAGGCACGGCACCACCATCGCTGGATTTCAGAGCAAGGTGGAACCGTCTATTGGTCTTGGCGGCAATAGCTCCATCGTTTTATTTTTGCTTTATAGTTTCTGAGCAATCGCGATGCAGCCACGAGGGGACGCCTGAGTGGTTTTATAGGGGGTGGTTCAGGCACCCCCGAATTGCAGAGGGAAGGTGGAAGCTCCCTTTGCTGTTGCCTTACCAGGACAACGATGAAGCTGCGGGAGGGCCGCCGCACGGCCATTATTGGACTATTGCGTCCTACTCCCGCCCCTCGCCCTTGTAGCTCAGTGGTAGAGCAATGCTTTTGTAAAGCATTAGCCGCGGGTTCAAATCCTGCCAAGGGCTTGATAAACTAAAAGTACGTTCACCCCGGCGACGGGGCGCATGACTCGCTGTCACGGAACGGGGACAGCATCATCGGGAACCACCATGAACCCTCTTGCACTGATCAAGCAACAGCTTGAAAAAGCCGCACGTCTGCGTGAAGCACAAATGGCCTCTCTCACTTATCGAGGCGTGGCTTACGTGCCCAAACCGCACTGGTTCTGAGCTTAATAAAAAGGGGCCTCAATGCCCCTTTTCTTTTGCTGGCAGTGTGTATTCAATGTCACTCCAATGGCGGATAACTCCTGCAATGATAAAAATATTAGTGGTCATGTATAAAAGTAGTACAACAGTTCTCATGAGAGCAATAATATCTGCTTCTTTTTTATTCTTTCCAGCCTTCTCGCCAAGTGCTTTTGCCCAAAGCCGCCAGCTCACTTTCCTTCCTGCTCGTGAATCCACGATTTTAGTTCGCGCAGGTATTCGCGCAACATGTCAGCCTTGGCCAAGTGCCACGTATTGCCATCTTTGAAGTAAAGGCCCATATGGTTGTCAATGGCCTTCAACGTATTGTGAATAGGCGCATTCCATGGCTCCCTGATGGGCGTATTGAACGTCCGCCTGGGATTGAGCCCGCCATTCAATTCATCGGAAGGAGCCAATCCCGCCCTTTCCATTGGTTCGCACGATGCGAGCGATAAATAAACTATAGGCCGAAATAGGCCATTGCCTCGTCCCAATGGCAGGGCGAGAATTCGTGTTGCTCGACGCAGGCATTGAAATACCTTCGATCTAGGCTCCCGTCAGGGAGCCTCACGTTGTGACAATGTAGATGACCGTGAATGTTACCCCTGAAACGCTGTTCAAACAGCTCCGGGTGCAATGGAATGTGACTCAGCATGAATTCATGGTGATAAAAACATCCCCTCACGTCATCAAAATATTGCGCATAATCTGACAGCTTGTAGATGTCATGATTGCCACGCACCAACACCTTTCGCCCATTCAGGCGCTCCAGCACTTTCAGGCCCCTACGCGGAATGGCTACGTCGCCCAGGTGGTAAATCCTGTCCTTGGGCTTGACCATGGCATTCCATCGCTCCACCATTGCTTCATCTGCCTCTGCTGCGTCCCCAAAAGGACGCAGCTTCTCACCATCAGGCCGCACGAACGTGCAAGCCTTGTCATGACCGAAATGCGTGTCTGAAATGAGCCAGCAATTGACCATAGATAAGACAAAGGGCGCCCTTGCGGGGCGCCCCTTCTCCTCACACCTTGGAAATCTTAGCGACCATACGATGGAAGGGAGGTGTTGGCAGCCTCAAAGAATGCCGGCATCCGACTGCGCTGCGTCTCCGACAGCTCCTCCGCCTTGCCACGCTCAAACAGATTGTCACTCTGACGCAGCCAGAAGTCCTTGTCCAGCCACTTGTTTTCGCTTTGGCCCAGCTTGTCGAAGATCCACAGTGCCGTAGCGCGGCGCAGCTTATTCAGGCTCTGACCGGCGCCTTCACCAAGCTCCTTCGCCACCAGCGAATGCACGCCAACGTGCGTAATCTCATCACGAGAGATGTCGGCGCTCACAGTGCGAATGCCCACATCACCGTTAAAACGGAAAAAGGGCAAAATCACAAAGAACAAACTGCGCTCCAACACTGAAGCCTTAAGGATGGGGTGGGCCGGATGCTCATTCCACGCCTTGAGAATGTTCATCACTTCCTTCTCAGCCTCTGCATCCACGCCGTGAGCTGCTGCGATGTAGTTGAGAGCTTCATCGTGACGCTCTTCATCGGCCTGGTTATGACGCAGTGCTTCCACCACGCCAGGTGTCGCTGGAAGGTCTCGCTCCAAGCCCTGTTCCAGATAATCACGCACAGGCAGCTCCAGGTGCCGAAGAGCCAGCGCTCGATAAAGTGTTTGTTCGCTTCCATCGACAAGCTTTCCTTGATCTACGGGAACGGCCTGCCAAGGCCGCTTCTTGGCAATCATTGACAAATAGGGACTCTTCTCGGCAGTAGCCATTTCAAACGATGGAATAGTGTGGATACGAAAGGGGGGCCGCCGGCCCCCTTTTTAATTGGTCACTCTGCGCAAGCTGCACAGAATCCGGCCTCTAAATCACAAGACGCAGAACTCTGATTGGCCGCCGACTCATCGTCGAGACCAAACATGCTCTTAAAGTCGTCATCTAATGCCGCGTAGGCATC
>Ga0213866_10000396_pt1 | contig 35605 bp, 29 predicted proteins | sample PICome_11_FD_160079 | JGI IMG/M metagenome (GOLD analysis project Ga0213866, IMG submission 160079) | Coastal seawater microbial communities near Pivers Island, North Carolina, United States - PICO284 | ecosystem: Environmental > Aquatic > Marine > Coastal | place: USA: North Carolina... | reverse complement strand
CCCACGCCGGCTGATGCCCGTGAGGCGCTAGTCAGTAGAAGTTGGAAGCCCGGTTCGGTGGTAACCATGTTAGAGCGCGCCGGCGCCACAGCAACTCGCCCCGAGTGGTTAGACGACCATTATGGATTGCACAAAAAGGAATATCATCTCTCACCAGAGCAGGCCAAGGATATCCTCGAGTTGCGCCTTCACCGCCTCACTGGTATGGAGCAGGATAAGATTATTGAGGAGTTTACTCAGAAGCTTGAGGAAATAGCCGATTACCAAGATATCCTCGGCGATATCAATCGCCTGATGACAGTCATCAGGGAGGAGCTGGAAGCGGTATTGGAGGAGTTTGGCGATGAGCGTCGCACCGAAATAGTTGAATCCCAGCAAGACCTCACGGTCGAAGATCTGATCACCGAGGAAGAGCGGGTGGTGACTATCTCTCACGGAGGCTATGCCAAAACCCAACCATTGGCCGATTATCAGGCACAGCGCCGCGGCGGTACGGGTAAAGTGGCGACCGCGGTCAAAGACGAAGATTTTGTCGAGCACTTACTGATTGCCAGCACCCACGCCACCATCCTGTGTTTTACTAATTTGGGTAAAGTCTACTGGCTCAAGGTGTATCAGATCCCAGTGGCCGGGCGCAACTCGCGGGGTAGGCCGATGATCAATCTACTGCCCCTCGAGGAAGATGAGCGTATCAGCTCCATACTGCCAGTAGAGGAGTACAGCGCCGACCAGTATGTGATTATGGCAACTGCTAACGGCACGGTGAAAAAGACCTCTCTCGACCAATACTCGCGCCCCCGCAGTGTGGGACTGCGGGCTGTAGACTTGGTGGAGGGCGACCGGCTGGTGGGCACGGCGATTACTGATGGCGACAGAGATATTATGCTGTTTAGTTCTGAAGGCAAGGCGGTGCGCTTTGCGGAAACCGATGTGCGGGCTATGGGTCGAGTGTCCAAGGGTGTTCGCGGTATGCGCTTGCCCGAGGAGCACAGGGTTATCTCGATGGTTCTGCCCGAAGTCGATGGGCTGTTATTAACCCTGTGCGAGAATGGTTATGGCAAGCGCACAAGTGTTGACGAATTCCCCACCAAAGGGCGCGGCGGTAAGGGTATGATTGCTATCCAGACCAGCGAGCGAAATGGCCCTCTGGTGGGTGCAGCGCAGTTATTTGCCGGTGATGAAATTATGTTGATATCCGATCAGGGCACCATGGTTCGCACTCGAGGTGATGAGATATCCGTGGTGGGTCGCAACACACAGGGTGTGCGGGTTATTCGACTCAAAGAGGTTGAAAAGCTGGTCAGTGTGGCAAGAATTGCTGAACCCCAAGCGGACGATCAGCCAGCTGAGGATTGATCAGAGGTTTTCCTATGCCTAAAAAACAATCGCTGAAGTCACTTAGAGATAAAATCGACCAAATCGACCTGCAGATAATGCAGTCTATTAGCGAGCGGGCTCGCTGCGCTCAGCAGGTCGCTGAGGTCAAAAAAGCTGAGGGCGACCAAGCTTACTACAAACCCGAGCGTGAAGCGCAGGTCTTGCGCCAGGTGATGGCCAATAACAGCGGCCCCCTGGACAATGAGGAGATGGCGCGTCTATTTCGCCAAATTATGTCCGCCTGTCTGGCGCTGGAGCAGCCGGTTAAGGTGGCCTATTTGGGCCCTGAGGGCACCTTCACCCAAGAGGCCGCACTAAAGCATTTTGGTGGTTCGGCGGTCAGTGTCCCCCAGTCGGCTATCGATGAGGTTTTCCGCGAAGTCTCGGCAGGGTCTTGCCACTACGGGGTTGTGCCAGTTGAAAATTCCACCGAGGGTGTTATCAGTCATACCCTGGACAGCTTTATGGATTCCTCGTTGAAAATTTGTGGTGAGGTGGAGTTGCGTATTCACCAACATTTTATGATTGGCGCCAATACCGACAGAGACAATATCACCAGAGTATACTCCCATGCCCAATCGCTGGCCCAGTGTCGCCAGTGGTTGAATGCCAACTATCCCACCATTGATCGCGTGGCGGTGAGCAGCAATGCTGAGGCGGCCAAGCGTGTGCAGGGTGAGTGGAACTCGGCGGCTATAGCTGGGGATATGGCCAGCGAGCTTTACAATCTGGAAAAACTTTGGGAAAAAATAGAAGATCGTCCAGACAATTCGACAAGATTTCTTATTATTGGTCGTGAATCTGTGCCTCCCAGTGGTGATGATCGCACCTCGGTCGTTGTATCCGTCCACAACAAGCCCGGTGCGCTGTATAATCTTCTAGAGCCTTTCCGCCGTCACAATGTGGATATGACTCGCCTTGAGTCCAGACCCTCACGCACTAGCAAGTGGTCCTATGTGTTTTTTATCGATATGCAGGGGCATCAAGAGGATCAAGCGGTGGCCAGTGTGTTGTCTGATTTGATGTCTGAGGCGGCGGAGTTGAGAGTGCTGGGTTCCTATCCGCGTGCTGTACTTTAAATCCAAATTCTATCGCTTTTAGCTAGCAGGGCTATTTGAAAAGTCTATGACCACAACTCCTTCAAAATCGTCTCAGTCTGTCAACAGGCTGGTTATTGTCGGCCTTGGGCTTATTGGCTCCAGTTTGGCGGCAGCGGTTCGAGAGCGCAATTTGGCCCGTCGGGTGATCGGTATCTCCAGACGACAGTCGACCCTCGAAATAGCACTGGCGCGAGGCTTGGTGGACACTGCTGCCAATTCTCTGGAGGAAATTGCATCGGAGCTGGGTGCCGGCGATATGCTGGTGATTGGAGTGCCCACCCTCAGTGTCCCCGAGGTATTAAAAGATTGCCTGGCGCAATTGTCCCCTGAAGTGACTATCACCGATGTCGCCAGTGTCAAAGGCTCTGTGGTCGAGGCCGCAAGTCAACTATACGGGGAGATGCCTCCTCAGCTGGTGCCGGGGCATCCCATAGCCGGATCAGAGCAAAGCGGTGTCGAAGCCGCCAATGGCGACCTATTTGTCGATCACCGAGTGATTCTCACCCCGCTTGAAACAACTGGTGACGAACACCTGAATTTAGTCACTTCTCTGTGGCGCGGTACAGGGGCCAGCGTGTCGACCATGAGTGTGGCAGAACACGATAAGATTTTGGCCGCCACCAGCCACCTACCGCATTTGGTGGCCTACTCTCTGGTTGATACGCTCGCCAATATGGGTGATAAAACCGATATCTTTCGCTATGCCGCTGGCGGATTTCGGGACTTTACCCGTATAGCCGCCAGTGACCCCAGTATGTGGCGAGATATTGCACTGGCCAACCCTAATGCCATAGTGGATGTGATGGACAAGATGATGGCGGATCTCAATCTGGTGCGAACTGCAGTGCAACAAGGGGATAGTCGATATTTGACCGAGGTATTTACCCGCGCTCAGGATGCGCGAAATTATTTTGGCAAAATCCTCGAAAGCCAACACACTGGAAATGCAATAGATAAGCCTATGACCGACCGACCCATTGACTATGTGGTTCAGCCTGGCGGTGATGCCCGTGGAGAACTTCGCGTTCCCGGGGACAAATCGATTTCTCACCGCTCGATTATGCTCGCCTCGCTGGCCGAGGGTATGACTGAAATTACCGGTTTTCTCGAGGGCGAGGACAGTTTGGCCACCCTGCAGGCCTTTCGCGATATGGATGTGGATATTGAGGGTCCCAATCAGGGACGCGTGGTGGTTCACGGAGTCGGCCTCAACGGCCTGACGGCCCCAAAAAAACCTCTCTATCTGGGCAACTCTGGAACTTCAATGCGTCTGCTTGCCGGTCTGATGGCTGGACAGGCCTTTGATGTTGAGTTACAGGGAGATGCATCTTTGACCGGCAGGCCGATGAACAGGATCGCCAAACCTCTGCGGCAGATGGGTGCAGTGATTGAAACCGCAGAAAATGGACGTCCTCCACTGCGCATTAAAGGGGGGCAGCAACTCCAGGGGATCCACTACCAGATGCCCATGGCCAGTGCCCAGGTCAAATCCGCGGTGCTGTTGGCAGGCCTTTATGCCACTGGCGAGACCACTGTTGTCGAACCCGCACCCACCAGGGACCACACCGAGCGCATGCTAAGAGGGTTTGGCTATTCCGTCCACTCCCGGGCAGATACAGCCACATTAGAAGGAGGAGAGGGTCTGCATGCCAAGCGCATTGATGTGCCCGCCGATATATCTTCAGCAGCATTTTTTATGGTTGCTGCAGCGATTGTGCCAGATTCGGATATCACCCTGCGTCATGTGGGTCTCAACCCCACCCGCACCGGGGTAATTCATATACTGGAGCAGATGGGTGCCAATATTCAGCTGTCCAATGAAATTGAGGTTGGCGGGGAGCCAGTTGCCGATATCCGAGTGCGCTATGCCCCACTGAAAGGTATAAAGATACCCGAGGAGCAGGTTCCGCTAGCGATTGATGAATTCCCAGTGCTGTTTGTGGCCGCCGCCTGTGCTCGCGGCACAACCCTGCTCACTGGCGCAGAGGAGCTGCGAGTTAAAGAGAGCGATCGCATCCAGAGTATGGCCGATGGCCTGATCACTCTGGGTATCGAGGCCCAGGCAACCGAGGATGGCATTCGCATTCAGGGCGGAAAAATAGGCGGTGGCGTGGTAGATAGTTTTCACGATCACCGCATAGCCATGGCATTCACCATTGCTGGCCTCCGAGCCAGCGGGCCTATAACTATCCAGCAGGCCAACAATGTGGCCACATCTTTCCCTGGGTTTGTCTCTCTGGCCCGTGAGATAGGTCTGGATATCAAAGTCACTGAATCCCAGTGATGGCGACAGGGTAAAAAAGAGAATTACATGGTAAAGGTAATTGCAATAGATGGTCCCAGCGGTGCTGGCAAAGGCACTATTAGTCGCAAGTTGGCAAAAAAACTGGGATTTTTTTATCTCGATAGCGGTGCCCTCTACCGACTTCTTGGGTTGGTGGCAGTTCGTCACCGCGTTGACCTTTCAGACAATACTGTGTTGACACCGCTGGCGGAAAATATGGATATTCGCTTTGAAGCACTGGCCAGTGGTGAAAACAAAATACTGCTGGAAGGCGAGGATGTAACCCGCGAGCTGCGCAGCGAGCAGACTGCCGCACTGGCTTCTCAGGTAGCTGCCTATCCCGAGGTCAGAAAGGCGTTGCTGGTGCGACAGCGCAGGTTTGCCAAGTCACCGGGGTTGGTTGCCGATGGCCGCGATATGGGTACTGTGGTGTTTCCGGAGGCCCAGCTAAAACTCTATCTCACTGCCAGTGTTGAAGAGCGGGCTAGACGCCGCTATAAACAGTTGCTTGAAAAGGGTGAAAGTGTTAGTCTGCGCGCCCTCGAAGCGCAGGTGCGCGCTCGAGACGAAAGGGATATAAATCGAGATGCATCACCTTTGATTGCCGCCTCGGACGCAATCGAAATAGATACTACCGAGCTCTCGATTACAGAAGTCTTGGATACGGTGCTCAATATCGCACTGCATCGAGGACTGATGTAACCCGCTAAACAGATCTGTATTTAACCAGTTGCCAGCATCCACTGCTAAATACAGTTAATTAAACTGACCCGCGTAAACTGGCCTCGCGGTAGAGAGAACAGCTTTTATTACCTCTGTTGTTTCTCTGTCAAACTCAGGTAAATCCTATGAGCGAAAACTTCCAAGAACTATTTGAACAAAGCCTCCAGACTGTCGAGATGAACCCCGGTTCAATCATCACTGGTGTGATTATCGATATGGATAAGGACTGGGTAACGGTCCATGCAGGTTTAAAGTCTGAAGGTGTGATCCCAGCTGAACAATTTTACAACGAGAAAGGCGAAATCGATGTCACAGTCGGCGATGAGGTACAGGTATCGCTAGAAGCTGTTGAAGACGGTTTTGGTGCCACGCGCCTGTCCCGTGAAAAAGCCCGCCGTGCCGAGTCGTGGATCGAGCTAGAAGCTGCCCACAAAGCCGATGAGATCGTTACTGGTGTTATCAATGGTAAAGTCAAAGGTGGCTTTACTGTAGATGTAAGAGGACTGCGCGCCTTCTTGCCCGGTTCTCTGGTGGATGTGCGTCCACTGCGTGAAATTACCCACCTCGAGAACACCGAATTAGAATTTAAAGTGATCAAACTGGATGCCAAGCGCAACAATGTTGTGGTCAGCCGCCGCGCGGTGATGGAGAGTGCCAATTCAGTGGAGCGAGAAGAGCTGTTGGCCAATCTGGAAGAGGGCGCATCTCTGAAAGGTATTATCAAGAACCTGACCGATTACGGTGCCTTTGTTGATCTCGGCGGTATTGATGGCCTGCTGCATATCACCGATATGTCATGGAAGCGCATCAAGCACCCCTCTGAGATGATCAATGTCGGCGATGAAATCGATGTCAAGGTGCTCAAGTTTGATCGCGAGCGCAACCGTGTTTCACTGGGTATGAAACAGATGGGTGAAGATCCCTGGGGTGATATCACTGGACGCTATCCAAAAGGTGCTCGCACCAAGGCCAAGGTCACCAATTTAACCGACTATGGCTGCTTTGCTGAGCTGGAAGATGGGGTTGAGGGTCTGGTACATGTCTCAGAGATGGATTGGACCAACAAAAATGTACACCCATCGAAGATTGTCGATCTCGGTCAAGAGATTGATGTTATGGTCCTAGAGATTGACGAAGAGCGTCGCCGTATCTCGCTGGGTATCAAGCAGTGCTTCACCAACCCATGGGATGATTTTGCCGCCACTAAAGCCAAGGGCGACAAGGTGGTGGGTAATATTAAATCGATCACTGACTTTGGTATATTTATTGGCCTCGAGGGCGGTATTGACGGTCTGGTTCACCTCTCGGATATCTCTTGGAACGAAGCGGGAGAGGAAGCGGTTCGCAATTTCAAGAAAGGCGAAGAGGTCGAGTCTGTGGTGCTCAGCATCGATGCTGAGAGAGAGCGTATTTCGCTGGGTATCAAACAGCTATCCGATGACCCATTCAATAACTACCTAGCGGAAAATGACAAGGGTTCAATTGTCACCGGTACGGTTAAAGAAGTGGATGCCAAAGGTGCAGTGATAGAGCTGGCCAGTGACATTGAGGGTTACCTCAAAGTATCCGAGCTGTCTCGCGACCGCGTTGAAGATGCCCGCAATGAGCTGAATGTTGGAGACTCCATTGAAGCTAAAATTGTCAATGTAGATCGCAAAAGCCGCGATATCGCACTCTCCGTTAAAGCCAAAGATGTCTCAGAGGAAAAGGCTGCGGTTAAAGCGCATCGCAAGTCGGAAGCTGAGGCCGCATCTCCAGCGACTATTGGTGATCTTATCAAGGCGCAGATGGATAAGTAGCCGAGATTTGCCAAATAGAGAAAAAGGGTGGCTGATCCACCCTTTTTTTTGGTTTGCGCATTATTGACATAGTAAACACCCAAGTGCTTCACCCCTAACCAGGCACCGAATAAACAGGTAGTATAAATAGATAGCAAAGTTAGAGCTTGATAGTGCCTTTGATCGCAAGATCCTCTGCAATAAACTCTGTTTATGCAATTTTTGCTTGTATTACCGTGAAACTTGAATAGAATCTTGAATAGTAAGCGTATTAAATTTTTTGGTTTATCCCATTAATTAGTAGCAAATGACCAAGTCCGAGTTAATTGAAAAAATCTCAATGAGCCAAGATCAGCTGCCCCCGCGGGATGTTGAGCAGGCAGTGCGTATGATCTTGGAAAGAATGACGACTGCGCTGATTAATAGCCAGCGCATAGAGATTCGCGGCTTTGGTAGCTTTTCCCTTCACTATCGAGCACCGCGAGTCGGGCGCAATCCCAAGACCGGTGATGCAGTGACCCTCCGGGGCAAATATGTTCCCCACTTTAAGCCCGGAAAAGACCTGCGCGATCGAGTTAATAACAGCGTTTAATTTCCCACCGCTTAGAGTTCATAATAACCACTATCTGTCAGAGCTGTTTTATTGGCTGGGCGCTATTGGGGCGCACTGCAAATTTTCTAAACGCCACTGCCTATCGCTTTGTCTATGATGAATTAGACAGCCCTGAGAATCCTTTAGCAGAGCAAAGTTATCGGGCCTATCTAGAGACAGCCCATACAGATGGGGATTGGATTTGTCTGGCTTACGCTGAACAATCAAAATATGGGTATGGGTAAATATCGAGGAGCCCAATAGAATATTTTTGCTTTCCCGATTAAGTGCATCGCCAACAACAAGGATGATCTGCTGGCGATCAGCCTGAGAGATTTCAGTCAGCAATGCCGGTACTGCCTCTGATTTTGAGTGTGCCGGCAATTGACACCCATAACAGGTGATTAGCACCACCAGTGTTATACACCACCTGCTCATTGAATAATTGTGCCCATTGGGAATGATCTTAGCAGCTCGCCACTAACAGTGGACAGGCGGTGTGGCGATTTGCTAAATCCATTGCTTGCCGTGGTGGGACAGCTATCGTTTTCGATAAAGTGCAGAGCAGTGGCCAGCATATTTTCATCGCTATTGCCAAGCTCTCGACTGAGATCATCGCTGACCCTGCAACCTAGCACTCGATCCTCTCCGTTGTCGACAACGGAGGGAATAAACCCATCTGCGTAATCGCCATAGCCCTTGGCATTCTGACCTTTAAATTGAATGGTAAAATAAGCAGTGCCGCAGTTGTCGAGACCATAATAACCATAGGGTTTACCTCTAGTGTTTTCGCCGATCAAAATAACATCGATGTCAATGCCTCTAAGGCCATTGATCAAGGCTTCACTGGCTGATGCGGTATTGCCTGTAGATAGAACATAGACCTTAGATAGGTTGAGTTTAGGCAGGCTGGTGCCTTCATTGTTGGAATTCTCAGAAGCGACACCCGGGAAGTTAACTGGACTTAGTAAATCGCCAGTGATTGGATTGAAAACTGAGTGTTTATCATTGAAAAATATCTCTTCGTAGACCCGACCTGTCGCCTGATTACCGGCAATCATGGTGCCCAGTGCGGCGGATATTTTCAGCAAACCGCCGCTGTTGTAGCGCAGGTCAAGAATAAGCTCATCGATATTTTGTTGCCTTAAGCTGTTGACGGCACTGATTAACTGATCCTCTGCCGTGGCAACTAAGAATGTATTCAGCACCAGGTAACCAATTTTTTTATCGTTTTGGGTAATTACCTTAGTTTGATAGACAGGTATTTCAGTAACTTCTGCACTGGTTAACTGCACAGTTCGAGGATTGATAGCATTGAGATCTCTAATCACAAAACTATGTGTTTCACCTAGCTCAGAGGGGGCAAGATACTTGACGATGATGTCTGTATATTGCTGAGGTGAAATATTATTGAGGTACAGTCCGTCAATAGCTAATATCTCTGCGCCTCGATCGATATTGGCATTGTGGGCAGGCGAGCCGACTGATATGTAGGCGATAAACACCCGTTTTGGCCATGTGTTGGTAACTATATATTTGGCTCCATAGTTTGCGGAAATACCTGACTGCACCACTTTGAAATATTCTTCTGTATCCATGGTGAAATGAAACTGATCTTTGTCTCTGCCGGAAGCGGTTTTGGTAGAAGTTTTCATCTGGTTAAAGTAGTCGATTGGATTCTGTACCTCGGCGGGGTCAATATCTGGCAGTTCCCGGTACCACAGATAGATTTCATGGCTCATGGAGCGAATCCAGTTATTTTCATCGGTCACCGTGCCCAAAATGTCTTGGTATCGGCCGTTGGTGCGGGGATTGGCACAGCGATTGGCAAAAGTCTTGGAAGATTGGTAGACCCCTTCTTGCCAATTGCTGGTTGAAGTAGATGAATTATCTGACGCAGAAGAGTTTTGCTGTTCCTGTTGAGAAGGCTGAGAATTTTGATCGTCAGCCATGTTGTTTGTGGCAGTACTTGAACCACCACCGCAGGCGGTCAATAATAGTAATATAAATAAGGCTATAAATAGTTTCATCGCTCACTCCTTGTCGATCTTTTCAATCATCCTAACTGTAGAGCGCTTATTTAAAGGCTCGGATAGTTAAGCTATACACCCTGTAAGAGCATTCATAGTACACCTTTTTATTCAAATGTATATTTTTTTTCGAATGCAGCTAATTGCTTATTGAGCAAATAGCGACTTTAATGCGGCCAGAGACTCTTCACCTTTGATTTGATTTTGTGCTACATCGGCTTCCGTACCACCACCCAGTCGAATTAAATCATCCGCTGGCAATTCGTCAATAAAGCGGCTGGGTGTTGTAGCAAAACTTTCACCAAACTGCGTTCTTTGGCCCGCACTGGTCATGGTCAGGGTGCGCTGGGCGCGGGTAATGCCCACATAGGCCAGACGCCGCTCTTCTTCGATTTGATCTTGCTCAAGGCTGTTGCGGTGGGGCAGGATATCCTCTTCCATGCCCATAATAAACACATGGGGGAACTCCAGCCCTTTGGCGGCGTGGAGGGTCAGTAGCTGGACCCTATTATCTAAATCCTCTGCCGATTGAGAATCATCTCGATCGATAATATCCCGTAGGATCAACTTGGCTATAGCCCCTTCAATCAGATACTTTTCTGCGCCGAGATCGCTGTCATTGTGTTGGATAATCTGTTGCAGTTGGGTCAGCAAAAAGTCGATATTTTCCCAGCGTTTCTGCGCCTGATGTTCGCTGCTGGCGGTTTGTCGCAGCCACCCCTGATAGTCCATATCCTCGAGCATCTCGCGGATGGCGGCCAGGGGATTGTCGCCGTAGACCTGGCGTTGTACCTGCTGCAGCCAGTGCTTAAAACGCTGCAGATGCTGAAGATTATTAGCTGCCAGAGCAGTGCTCAAACCCACTTCATCCATAGCTGCGAACAGGGATATCTGCCGTTGATTGGCATATTCACTGAGGCGTTCAAGGGTTGTAGCGCCGATCTGCCGTCTGGGCGTATTGATAATGCGCAGTAGGGCATTGTCGTCATCGGTATTAATCATCAGCCGCAGATAGGCCATAATATCCTTGATTTCGGTCTTGGCATAAAATGACTGGCCGCCGGTGATTTCGTAGGGGATATTCTGGGATTGCAGTTTAATTTCCAAGCGTTTTGCCTGATGGTTGCCGCGGTACAGCACCGCAAAATCACCGTATTTACCGCGTCTTTTGAGACGCATATCAATAATCTCATTGACCACGCGCTCCGCCTCGGTATCCTCGTTGTCGCTGGTAATAAAACGCAGCGGATCACCCAAACCCAGCTCGCTCCACAGGGCTTTTTTGATCAGGTGGGGGTTGTTGTCAATTAGCTGGTTGGCGGCTTTCAAAATACGCTGAGTCGAGCGATAGTTTTGCTCTAACTTGATTACCTTAAGGGTTGGAAAATCTGTCTGTAACTGGTTCAGGTTTTCCGGCCGCGCGCCGCGCCAGGCATAAATCGATTGATCATCGTCACCCACTACGGTCAGGGCCTGCCGCGAGGATACCAGGGTTTTTACCAGTTGATACTGTGCCAGGTTGGTATCTTGATATTCATCCACCAGCATATAGCGCACTCTGTGCTGCCATTTCTTCAGTATGTCTGGGTGTTGGCGAAATAGCACCACCGGGATCATAATTAGATCGTCAAAATCCACCGCATTGTAGACCCGCAGTGCCTGTTGATAGCGCTCATAGAGCAGGGCGATACGCTGTTCTCCCTGACTTGTCGCCGAGGCCAATGCTTGGCTGGGGTCGAGTAGGTCGTTCTTCCAGTCAGAGATGCTAGCCTGAACATTATCGATAAGTTTCTCGTCTAAATCTGCGTGGCGAACCAGCAGCTCTTTGAGTAAATTGCGGCAATCTTCCTGATCGAGAATTGAGAACCCCGGTTTAAATCCCAAGGTTTTTATCTCGCTGCGAATAATAGTAAGACCCAGGTTGTGGAAGGTAGAGACCGTTAGGCCGCTGGTTTTTCCACTGGGTAAAAGTCGACTCACCCGGTCTTTCATCTCCCGGGCCGCCTTGTTAGTAAAGGTAACGGCAAAAATATTGCGCGCAGGGATTTGACAGTCGTCGATCAAGTAGGCGATTTTTCCAGTGATAACTGAGGTCTTGCCACTGCCGGCACCGGCCAGCACTAATAAGGGCTCGTCAATATACTTGAGTGCCGCCTGTTGCTGCGGATTTAGGGTTTGGGTCATAGGTCGCTGGTCGCTTTAGGCCATCGCGGCGATGGCGTCGCGCTTGGCGGCTAACTGATCTAGGGAGCCCTGAGTATCGGCGAGTTTTTGTCGCTCTTTGGCCACGACTTCCGGCGGTGCGTTGGCAACAAATTTTTCATTGTTGAGCTTGCCATTCAGCTTTTGTTGCTCATTGGTTAATTTTTCAATCTCTCGAGCTAGGCGTGTCAGTTCAGCGTGGATATCGATTAATCCAGCCATGGGTACCAAGACTTCTAGCTCACCGGCTAGCGCAGTGGCGCAGAGAGGAGCATCCTCGGGATTTTCCAGCCAGGTGATAGTATCCAAATTGGCCAATTTGCACAGGTACTGACGATTTTCTTCGAGCAGTTGCCGATCCCGAGGACTGCCTTTTGCCAAATAAATGTTGAGTGATGTGGCGGGGGAAATATTCATTTCGCCGCGCACATTGCGCACACCAACAATCACCTGCTTTACCCATTCGATATTGTCAGTGGCTGCTTGATCCACCAGGGCGTTATCGGCAATGGGGTAGGGCTGTTGCATAATGGTAGTGCGGTTATCCAACTCAATGCCAGCCAGCTCGGCGATATTCTGCCAAATCTCTTCGGTGATAAACGGCATAATCGGGTGGCTGAGGCGCAGTATGGCCTCTAACACCCTGACCAGGGTGCGGCGTGTGCCAGTCTGCAGCTGGGGATCGCTGTTCTCGTCCCAGAGGACTGGCTTTGACAGTTCCAGGTACCAATCGCAGTACTCATTCCAGATAAAGTCATAGAGTGCTTGAGCCGCCAGATCAAAGCGGTAACTGTCAATCGCCGCAGTGACAGCGCTCTCGGCCTGTTGTAGCCGTGAAATAATCCAGCGATCGGCCAAGCTGAGCTGATAGTTTTGCCCGTCCTGCCCGCAGTTGTGACCATCAGTGTTGATCAGCACATAGCGCGCCGCATTCCACAGTTTATTGCAGAAATTTCGGTAGCCCTCGAGGCGTTTCATATCCCAGTTGATATCGCGGCCTGTGGATGTCAGGGCGCAGAGAGTAAAACGCAGGGCATCGGTGCCATGGGGTTCAATGCCCTCTTTAAATTGTTTTTTGGTACGGCTAGCGATTTTTTCAGCCTGTTGTGGCTGCATCATGTTGCCAGTGCGTTTTTTGAGCAGATCCTCCAAGCTTATGCCATCGATCATATCCAGTGGATCGATCACATTGCCCTTGGATTTGGACATTTTTTGACCCTGCTCATCGCGAATTAGGCCGGTGACATACACGGTCTTGAAAGGCACCTGCGGGTTGCCATCGGCATCTTTGATGAGGTGCATGGACATCATCACCATGCGCGCCACCCAGAAGAAAATAATATCGAAGCCGGTGACCAGCACCGACGTTGGGTGAAATGTTTTTAGGCGTTCAGTCTGTTGGGGCCAGCCCTGGGTGGCAAAGGTCCAGAGTGCCGAGGAGAACCAAGTGTCCAACACATCTTCATCTTGAGTTAGGGGGGTATCGCCCAGTTGATATTTATCCCTGACCGCTTGCTCACTCTGACCCACATAGACCTGACCGGCCTGATCGTACCAGGCGGGGATACGGTGACCCCACCAGAGTTGGCGCGAGATGCACCAGTCTTGAATATTGCGCATCCATGAGAAGTACATATTCTCATATTGCTTGGGGACAAACTCAATCTGCCCGCTCTCCACTGCTGAAATGGCTGGACCGGCCATTTTTTTGGCGTCTACATACCACTGATTGGTTAGCAGAGGTTCTATTACCACACCGCCGCGGTCGCCATAGGGCACGGTCATGGGGTTTTCCTCAATGGACACCAACAGGCCCAGGGCTTCCATATCCGCGATAATCTCACGGCGTGCAGCAAAGCGCTCCATGCCCTGATACCTTTCCGGCAGGTTGTTATCTAACTGGGCATTGTCGCTACCATCGGCATTGCAACACTCGGCGCTGTGGCGAATCTCTGCGCTGGTGGTGAGAATATTGATCATCGGCAGCTGATGGCGCTGGCCTACCTGATAGTCATTAAAATCATGGGCCGGTGTGATTTTTACGCAGCCGGTGCCCTTTTCCATATCGGCGTAATCATCGCCGATAATGGGAATTCGCCGTCCCACTAGCGGCAGTTCCACATAGGATCCAATTAAATTGGCATAGCGCGGATCTTCAGGATTGACCGCGACCGCGGTGTCACCGAGCATGGTCTCGGGTCTGGTGGTGGCAACCACAATAACGTTGTCACCGCTGGCAGTGGTGGCGCCATCTGCCAGCGGGTAGCGCAGGTGCCACATCTTGCCCTTGACCTCACGGTTCTCAACCTCGAGATCGGAGATTGCGGTGTGTAGTTTGGGGTCCCAGTTGACCAGCCGTTTACCGCGGTAGATCAGTCCGTCTTGGTAGAGCTGGATAAACACTTCCTGTACTGCACGATAGAAGCCCTCATCCATGGTGAAGCGCTCAGTATCCCAGTCGACCGAGTTGCCCAAACGGCGCATTTGCTGGGTAATAGTGCCACCTGAGTGCGCTTTCCACTCCCAGATCTTTTCAACAAATTGTTCTCGTCCCAGCGTCTCTCTGTCAGGCATACCGGCCGCCGCGAGATTGCGCTCAACCACCATCTGGGTGGCGATCCCAGCGTGATCAGTACCCACCTGCCACAGGGTATTTTTGCCCTTCATACGCTGGTAGCGGATCAGCGCATCCATAATGCTGTGTTGTAGTGCGTGGCCGATATGCAGGCTGCCAGTGACATTGGGGGGTGGAATCACAATACTGTAGGCTTCACCCTCGCCGCTGGGGGAGAAATTGCCATTGGCTTCCCAGGTTTGGTACCACTTGTGCTCGATATCTTTGGGATTAAATGTCTTGTCCATGGATTTACTTTGGCGATTGAGGCGGCTTTTTTTCAGTTGGTGAATTATAAGTGTTGTAGCTACCATCGGCTACAGTTGAACTGCACAAGATCACCGGTAAATCTGCATTGGACTCTCTACTCGACCCCTAAAAATGCAGATTTTTTGTTTTAGGCTTTTGTTCCAAGCAAGGCGCACGCGAAGCTGGAGCGCAGTGTAAATAAGGTACATGAGCACCGGAAGTCGCAGTGAAACACAGCCTAGGGCAAAAAAGACCTTTTTTCAGGAGCGACTCTCTAGGTCAGGAGCAGATGGTTTTCAGTCAGAAAACCGGTCCCCGAGGTCATGAAAACTCAGAGCGTAGCCCCGATCCTTAAAGAAGCGAAAATTTTCCCGTTTGACCTGCTCATAATCCGGCTGTTGGTAGATCACCTCAATTACCCGCTCAAAGCGGCTAAACCAGCTGGGAGTCGCAGGCTGAAGGTTGATTAATAGCTGATAATGCTGTCCGGGTTCAGAGGCAGTGCTTATAGCCACGGGAAGCTGATCCACACCGCGGCCGTGGGGAATAAAGGCTGTGGATTCGAAATCCCACAATAAATGGTCCAACTGCTCGGCGCTGTGATCATCCTCTACTAGACACAAAACCTGTTGATTTATTTTGCAGGCTTTTTCAATTAGGTGGCAGGTTAGTTTTAGTGCAGCATGGCGCTGGCCGAGCAATTTATAAAAGGAAACTTTGGTCACTGCGAACCCACCAGACTGGCTAGGTACTCCATTAGCAGTGGAACCGGTCTACCAGTGGCCCCTTTGTTATTGCCGGAAACCCATGCAGTGCCGGCGATATCCAGATGTGCCCAATGGTAGTCTTTGGCGAAGCGGGCCAAAAAACAACCGGCAGTGATAGAGCCGGCCTGGGCCCCACCAATATTGGCCATATCGGCAAAGTTGCTGCTCAACAGTTTGTCGTACTCTTCCCAGAGAGGCAATTGCCAGGCGCGATCACCGCAGCGGGTTCCACATTCAAGCAGGGACTGACCCAGTTTGTCACTGTTGGTAAACAGCCCCGATGCCTCCTTGCCCAGTGCGCCGATAACGGCACCAGTTAAGGTGGCGATATCGATCACCGTATCCGGATTGAATTTTTTCGCGTAGGTCAGGCTATCACAGAGAATCAAGCGGCCCTCCGCGTCGGTATTCAGTATCTCGATAGTCTGCCCAGACATACTGGTCACCACATCGCCGGGCTTAGTTGCGCTGCCGCTGGGCATATTTTCTGTGGCTGGAATCAAACCCACCACATTGATCGGCAGCTGCAGTTCGGACAGTGCCGCCATCACCCCAAGCACCGAGGCGCCGCCGCACATATCAAATTTCATCTCATCCATGCCGCGTCCGGGTTTAAGGCTGATACCGCCGGAATCGAAGGTGACAGCCTTGCCCACCAGTACGGTGGGCTTGTCCTCGAGGGAGGCGCCCTGATAGTTAATTGCGATCAGACAGGGTTCGGCGGGACCGCCGGCAGCCACAGACAGTAGCGAGTTCATGCCCAGCTCTTCTAGCTGTGGACGGTTGAGTATAGTAGTGGTGATGGTCGTCGATGATTCACCGGCTGCAGCTAATTCCTCTGCCTGAGCCGCGAGATAACTTGGCGTGCAGATATTGGCCGGTAAATTACCTAAATGCCGCGCGCTATTCATCCCTGCGCCCACCGCGGCGCCAAATTTTAACCCAGCCCGAATCGCGCTGGTTGTTATCCGCGGACTGGACTGCGCAGGCAGCCAAAAAGCCAGGGATTTAAGGCTGTTTGATTTGGGTTTGGGATGATTTTTGTAACTGTAAAATGCGGTATAGACGCATCTGGCGACCAGGCCAGCTAGCCACTGGGTATCCTCAGACAATGCGTCGCCAATCCACAGGGCTGTTTTTGCTGAGGTCCTACTCAGAGCTCGAGCGGCACTATCCACTGCTTTGACAACCTGTTGCTGGGTTTTCACCCCATCGGTGCCGAGCAAAAGCAGGCGTTTAATGGGTGCGCTGGGGGTATTAATAATCAGCGTCTCGCCAGCTTTAGCGGTAAATTCTCCCGATTTTATCGCGTTAGTCACCACAGCATCGCAGAGTTGGTTGACAGCTTCAGCCCGATCTTTGAGTTTTTTGCCGGTGGGCAGGATAAGGCAATCGGTTTTGAGATCTGCTAGTTTTGCACTAGATGCGGTAAACTTCATAAGGGTATCCGTTGAGAAAATAAGTTATATTGAAATTATTAGCTAGGGGTCTTTCACAGTTAGTTGAGAGCTCACATTGAACCTTACCATTTTCTACCAAGGTCTCAAGTCAATTTAGATGATTATTTTTCGCTATCTTTGCCGTGAAATTCTGTCTGTTACCGCCGCGGTATGTACAGTGCTGCTGCTGGTGTTGATCAGTGGTCGCTTTGTCAAATATCTGGCCAATGCGCTGGCGGGCAATATGGATCCCGAGGTGATTTTCGCCGTGATCGGCTACCGTATACCCGGATTTCTCGAGTTGACCTTGCCCCTGGCATTCTTCTTGGCAATTCTGCTGACATTTGGTCGCCTCTATGTGGAAAATGAAATGAGTGTGCTCAAGGCCTGTGGCATCTCTGAACGCAAACTGTTGGGCTATGCACTCATTATTGCCTGTGCCCTTGCACTTATTGTGGGTTGGTTGAGTTTATGGGTGACGCCAATGGGTATCCAAAAGGCTGAAACCATTTTTACCGCGCAGGAACAAAAGAGTGAGTTGGATCGATTGACGCCCAAGAAATTTTATTCTCTCAGAGGTGGTAAAGGTGTGACCTATGTGGATTCAATGGATGAAGATTTACAGCTTAATGATCTGTTTCTATCAGTGAGTGCGGGAGGTCAGGAAGCCCGTCCTGTGGTGGTGGTTGCCGAGCGCGGCAATCAGAAGTTTACTGACCGCGGCGACAGTCGATACCTAATCTTTCAGCGGGGATATAGAATTGAGGGCGTGCCAGGACAGGCCGACTACCAGATAACCCAGTTTGAGGAATATGGCACTCGCCTCGAACCTCCCGAGGCGCTCTCGGAAGCCACAGAGATCGATGCAATGACCTCGGCTGAATTGCTCAGCTCCAGTAAGTTAGAACACAGAATCGCGTTGCAGTGGCGTCTCTCGATTCCGATTATGTTGCTGGTGGTCGCTGTGTTGGCGATCCCCCTGAGTCGGACAGATCCCAGATCGGGGAGCTTTGCTCGGATACTGCCTGCAGTGATTTTATACTTCGTTTACTTAGTGTCCCTAAATGCTATGCGCGGTGCGTTGGAGGCCGGCACTATTCCTCCTGGGGTAACTCTGCTGCCGGTACACTTAGTATTTTTAGCGTTGGGATTAGTGCTGCTGCTATCAGAAAAAATCAGCATGCGGAGCCGCACTGGTCAGCCCCTGTCACTGTCTGGTGGTGATCAATGAGCAGCCGTCTTTCCAATCATGTGGCTGTCACTGTACTGGCTACAATTTCTGTTGCTCTCTTGGCCATTGTTGGTTTAGATGTGGTGGCCGCTGTGATTGATCAAATTGGCGATATCAGAGCCAATTATCGCTTTGTGGATGCGCTTATCTATGTGGCGACTAAGTTGCCCTCAACCCTCTACGAATATATACCGGTTTCGGCACTGATTGGCTGCTTGGTGGGTCTGGGTATATTGGCCTCCAATAGTGAGGTGATTGTGATGAGGGCCTCGGGCATTTCCCTGTTGCGTATTCTGTTCTTTGTACTGCGGCCGGTTTTAATTTTTACCTTTACCGCGGTGCTTATCGGTGAATATTTCTCTCCTTACCTAGATCAGCTGGCGGAGAGTCGCAGAGACTACCTGCGCAAAGGCGAATCCGCACTGGATATGACCACCGGATTTTGGACGCGTGAGGGAAACGAGTACATCCACTGCAATGCAGTATTTCCCGGCGGAATCCTATTTGGCGTTACCCGCTATCAATTTGATAATAATCGGCAACTGTCTGAAGCGAGTTTTTCCTCTCGTGCCACTTACAACCCCAGTGAAAAATATTGGGTTGAAGAAAATGTGTCCAGTACGCTGTTTTTGGCAGAGTCTACTCAAACTACCAAGCAAATTACTCGGCGCTGGGTAACTGAACTCACTCCGGAGGTGCTGACACTGAATATACTGTCGCCGCAGTCTCTCTCGGTTCAGACTCTCTACAACTACATTGATTTTTTGGAGGAACGCAATTCAGATACCGCCAGTTACCGATTGGCACTCTGGGATAAGCTACTGCAGCCGCTGGCCATCATAGGACTAGTGCTGGTGGGAATTTCCTTTGTGTTTGGTCCGCTCCGAGAGGCCACCATGGGTTTCCGTATTTTTGTCGGGGTCCTATTTGGTATCAGTTTTCAGCTGGTCCAAGATATTTTGGGCCCCTTGAGTCTGGTATTTGAATTTTCACCCCTAATTGCAGTTTTGACACCCATAGTCGCCTGTTATGGTCTGGGTCTTTACCTGTTAAAACGCAGTGGTTAAGTTCAGTAGGGGGGCATTTGACCGACACTCACGACCCCTCAGCCCTAACTTAGTCTTTTGGATCGTGCTTAAACCAAAATTCAATTTCATCAGTTTCTACTTCAAAGCGCGCAGCATGTAGGATATTTGCGGGTACATGGTACCAGTCGCCAATCCCGTAGCTGGTGGTTTTCCCATCAACTGTCAGGATTAGTTCACCGCGGGTGATGACGCCATAGTTATGGGTCTCATGGCTATGGGTAGGAATTGATGTGTTAGCGGGATAGTTGGCAAACAAGACATCACAGGCCTGTGCCTGTAGCTTGTAGGCGTCGAACTGTCCATCAAACAATGGTAGTGATCTAAATACGGATGGGTAGTGACCAGCCATTTTATACCTCCTGTATTGGCGACTGTGTTTGTTAAACTACTATAGTCTGTTTTAAGTAGATTACACAGAACCGCTCAATACCCGTTTTACTGCGTCATTCCAACCGGCAACTTTTTTATCCCTCTGCTCTGTAGGCATCAGTGGGCTAAATTGACGATCCAACTGCCAGCTCTGGGCGAAACCCTGTTGACCTGGCCACAGGCCGGCCTGGAATCCGGCAAGCCAGGCGGCGCCCAGGGCTGTAGTCTCTGTCTGTGTAGGTCTATCTACGGATACCTGCAGCATATCGGCCAGGCATTGCATAGTCCAATTGCTAGTGGCCATGCCGCCGTCTACTCTTAGCAAACGCTGACTTATCTGGCTGCAATCAGCTCGCATTGCCTGCAGAAGATCTAGCGTCTGATAGCAGACCGACTCCAGAGTAGCGCGGGCAATTTCTGCAGGTCCTGTGCCTCGAGTCAGGCCAAAAAGGGCGCCGCGGGCTTCGGGATCCCACCAGGGTGCACCCAATCCGGTAAAGGCGGGAACCAGATAAACTTGTTGACTGGGATCAGCATTTTCAGCCAGTTCTGAGGATTGAGCGGCCGATTCAATAATGCCCAAACCGTCCCGCAGCCACTGCACGGCCGCACCGGCGATAAAGATTGAGCCCTCGAGGGCATAGGTGGGTTTGCCCTGCAACTGGTAGGCTAGCGTGGTCAGCAGTCGGTTTTGTGAATTGACCGCGCGCTGGCCGGTATTGAGTAGGGCGAAGCAGCCGGTACCATAGGTGGCTTTTATCATGCCCTCCTCAAAACAGGCCTGCCCCAGAGTTGCTGACTGCTGGTCGCCAGCTACGCCCAAAATCGGGATACTGCCGCCGAGCGCCGTTGTGGTGCCAAAATTTGCTGCACAGTCTTTGACCTCTGGCAATAGCTGCCGTGGAATATTAAATAGTTCTAGCAGGTCAGTATCCCATTCTCCGCGATGTATGTTGTACAACATGGTACGGGAGGCATTGGTTGCGTCGGTACTGTGATGTTGCCCACCAGTGAGATTCCATATCAACCAACTATCTACGGTGCCAAATAGCAGGTCGCCACTCTCGGCGCGGTCTCGAGCCCCCTCGATATTATCCAGTATCCAGACTATTTTCGACGCTGAAAAGTAGGGGTCTATAAGCAGTCCAGTTTTGTCTTTTATCAACCCCTCGCTGCCGCTATCTTTTAATTGTCGGCAGTAATCCGCGGTGCGGCGGTCCTGCCATACGATCGCATTATAAAGGGGTTTGCCGCTGTGGCGATCCCAGATCAGGGTGGTCTCCCGTTGGTTGGTAATCCCGATGCCGGCAATTTTTGCGCTATCTATGTCAGCTATATTTATGGTCTGGCGCGCAGTGTTTAGGCTGGTCTGCCAGATCTGCTGAGGATCCTGTTCCACCCAGCCAGCTTGGGGAAATAGCTGTTCAAACTCCTGTTGTGCTTGGGCAACTATGTGGTATGTAGAGTCAAACAGTAGAGCCCGCGATGAGGTAGTTCCCTGATCTATGGCTAGAATATAGTGTTCAGAGTCACTGTTCATTGGACCTCGCTAGAGTTATTTATCTACAAGTATCACCACGGTGTCAGACAAAATATCCTGAACGCAGTCATCTTGAGTAGGCAGCAGACACCAGAGATAGCCAATTCCAAAACATCCCAGTGATACAGGGGTAATACAAATTCTTGCTAAACACTGTCTGGGTGTGGCCAGCTCACCCCCCGGTTGTTGAAGTCTCAGGCGCCAGGCTTTCATACCCAGAGTCTGACCCTGTTTGCGCCAACAAATATAATAATAGCCTGAAATGCAGATCGCCCAGCCCAACAGGCTCAACCACTGTAGCAGGGGACCGGGTTGTATATCCTCCAATCCTTGCGTGCCGTGAAACAGTACCTTAATAAAAAGTAAGACACCGCCGTAACCTAAGGTCAGGGCAAAGATAAGGAAGGCGTCATAGACCAAAGCGGCAAGACGACGAAATAAACTCGCTTTGGTTTGACTATAAATTTGGGATTGATCTTTAATAAGATTTCTCCAATTAGTAATCACTGATGAAGATGGGGTGTTAATAATTTTTTGCCATCACTGACTTAAGCCGGCGATTGACGATTATAATAGAGCCGCTTGTCATAATAATCAAAAACTTGGAGTGAGCTTTTGAACTGGATTTTTGGTATCCATGCCGTGCAGGGTCTTTTGAAGACAAACCCACAGCGAGTTGAGGCGTTGCAGGTCTGTAGAGGGCGGCAGGATGTTCGGCTTAAGAAGCTTTTAGCTTTGGCCGAACAACATCAAGTCACTGTACAGTGGACATCGGCAAAGGAGTTAGATGCGCTGGTGGATGGCCGGCATCAGGGTGTTGCCGCGCGCTGTACAGAGGGTCAGACCTATGACGAGGGCTTTCTATCTGAGCTTGTCGAACAGCAGGGGCAAAACTGCCTCTTGCTGATGTTGGATGGTGTCACTGATCCCCATAATTTGGGTGCCTGTCTGCGAGTCGCCGATGGTGCTGGAGTACAGGCGGTGATTGTCCCTCGGGATAACTCCGTCGGTGTGACACCAGTGGTTTCCAAAGTCGCCTGTGGTGCCGCGGAAACCGTCCCCCTGGTTGCCGTCACTAACCTCGCGCGCACTCTGCGCAAGTTACAGCAGGCGGGAGTTTGGGTTGTGGGCACTGCTGGGGATGCGGATAAAACAATCTATGACACAGATTTAACCGGGCCTTTGGTGATGGTTATGGGAGCCGAGGGTACAGGGATGCGTCAATTAGTTCGCGCCCAATGTGACTTTTTAGCCAGATTGCCTATGGCTGGTGAGGTATCCAGTTTAAATGTCTCTGTAGCCACGGGTGTCTGTCTATTCGAGGCGGTCAGGCAGCGAAATTCAGTCGATTAATAGCGCGCTTTGCGTTAGCCTTCAAAGCGGATTTGGCTGCACCTTGATAAAGTGGGAAAATCCCCATGTAAAATTTAAAATGACAATCCTATCAACGAGGTCATGAATAACGATCTTTACTCTGTTCCCAATTTGCTCAGTATGCTGCGCCTTGCCCTGGTGCCAGTGCTGGCAATATTGGCGACCACAAATCAAGCTATTGGTTTCTTGATTTTATTGGCCTTTTCGCTTGTCAGTGATGTGCTGGATGGCTACTTGGCACGAAAACTTCAGCAGACGAGTGAGCTGGGTGCGCGTCTCGACAGTTGGGGGGATATGCTTACCTATGCCATAATGATTCTCGGTCTCTATCTTATTTGGCCCAGTATATTCAGCGACCAGGCTATCTTCCTGTTCGCCGCCATGCTCAGCTACATTTTGCCAGTAGCTCTTTCTTTAAACCGCTTTGGCAGTTACCCCAGTTATCACACCTGGGGAGCCAAGTTGGCGGCGGTGTTAATTGCGCCCGCTTACTATCTGTTAATTCTGACAGATAACCAGCTATTTTTTAGACTGGTGATTGTGCTGCATGGATTGGTTGCAATCGAGGTAATGCTAATTACCCTGATGTTAAAGCGCCCGAAAACCAATGTTGCCTCAGTGTTTCAGTTGCTGAGAAATTTTCCCGACAACTCAAAGTAGACTTCTCTGGTCAATAGTGTTCCCCGCTTTATAAGTTGCAACCAAGAGGCCAACTCTCTATAATCGCGCCGCTTAATTAGGGTCAGAGATGCGTTGTCCAACAGCTCGCTCTCCGACACTCCTTGTCTCACCGCCTCGATGCGTATTCGTTGACGGGAGACTCTATTACCCATAAGGAGACACAATGCGTCACTACGAAATAGTTTTTCTGGTCCATCCAGATCAGAGCGAGCAGGTTCCCGGTATGGTTGAACGCTACACCGCAGCCATTGAGGCTGGTGGTGGATCTGTTCATCGCCTCGAAGACTGGGGGCGTCGCCAGTTGGCTTACCCTATCAACAAAATCCACAAAGCCCACTATATACTGATGAACATAGAGTGCGGTCAAGAAGTGTTGGAAGAATTAAATTCCACTTTTAGATACAACGATGCGGTACTGCGCAGTATGGTAATCCGCCGGTCAGAGGCGATCACTGATGAATCGCCAATTATGAAGCAAGAGAACGCCGAAAAAGCTGACAAAGAGGCACGCGCGCTTCGCAACGCAAAAGCCAAGGCACAAGAAACTGAAACAACTGAACCTAAGCAAGATGACACAGGTTCAGAGGGCGGCGAAGATCCGGTCGCTGAGGTAGCTTCAGAGGGAGGAGAGGAATAATGGCTAGATTTGTTCGACGCAGAAAATTCTGTCGCTTCACTGCAGAGGGTGCCACGGAGATCGACTACAAGGATCTCGATGTGCTTAAAGGTTATGTCTCTGAAAGTGGAAAAATAGTTCCAAGTAGAATCACAGGAACCAAGGCTCGATATCAGAGAGAGCTGTCTGAAGCCATTAAGCGCGCGCGCTACATAGCACTGCTGCCCTATACTGACAGCCACAAGTAAATACAGAGGACGCATTTTTGCAAGCCCTGGCAAACTTTGTCCTGCGCGGGCGCTACCAAGCTTGCCTGGCGGCGTTTCTGGGAAGTTTCTTGCCGCTGTTAGGGCCGGCGTGCATTGGTCTGGTAACACTGCGCAAAGGGGTTAAAGAGGGCCTGTTAGTATTTCTATGGGTATCTCTACCACTGCTGTTGCTGCATCAGTTGAGTGCAGATAGTGCTTTTATTACAGCCTTGTCATTGCTATCTCTGGGGATATTGGTTGTAGCAGCTACGGCACACAGTCTTCTGGCCTCTTGGCAGTGGACAATTCTGGTGATTGTTGTTGCCATTGCGCTGTCAGTTTTGGTGCTGGGAGTGGCAATGAGCGCAGAGGTCGGTGCGCTTTTAAACAGTATTGAAAATATGATGGCGGAAATTGCTCTATCCAGTGATGATGCCATCAGCAAAATTGCTATAACCAAGCCGTTAGTTCTGGGGCTAATTGCCATGGCACTATCGCTGGCTTCTATCTTGAGTTTAATGGTCTCTCGATGGTGGCAGGCATTAGTTTATAACCCCGGGGGCTTCCAGCAGGAATTTCATGGGTTTGCAATTGACAAGAGCATTGCTATCCCACTGATCGCCATTATATGGGGGGGGCAGTTGTTGCCTCAGGGCTATCAGTTTTGGACTGAACTGGCGGCACTGCCGCTAGTGATTGCCGGCTTTGCACTGATACATTTTGCAGTTAAATTATTGCAATTGGGCAGCCATTGGCTAGTACTGTTGTATGTTGCACTTATACTATTTGGTACTTGGGTCAGTATGCTGATAGTTGCAGTGGCGGCAGCAGATAGTTTTTTAGATTTGCGCTCCAGATTAGCGGATATGAAAAATCGTCAATCTTGAGTAGATACGTAAGAGAGAGGTTAATGAAAGATGGAAGTTATTCTGTTAGAAAAAATCGGTAAGTTGGGCGATATAGGCGAGGTGGCCAATGTCAAAGCCGGCTATGGTCGCAACTACTTGATCCCACAGGGCAAAGCAGTATTTGCCACTAAAGAAAATTTGGCCGAATTTGAAACTCGTCGCGCCGAGCTTGAGGCAGTGGCGGCAGCCAAATTGGGCGCAGCGCAAAGTCGTGCGGAAAAGCTTGCTGAAATTGGTTCTGTGACTATCACAGCAGTTGCCGGTGAAGAGGGCAAGTTATTTGGCTCCGTGGGTACCCGCGAGATTGAAGAGGCGGTGAATGCTGCGGGTGGCGATATCGTCAAAAGCGAAATTAACCTGCCTGAGGGTGCAATCCGCAGCTTGGGAGAATTCCCTGTGGAACTGCAACTTCACACCGATATTACTCAGTCAATCACTATCGCTGTCGAAGCCGAGTAAGCCAGACTCAGCTTTTACTGCTATGTAGAATCTTACGGCGGCACTGCTTCTCATCAAAGTTGCAGTGCCGTTTTTGTTTTGGTGCCCAATTGCTATCTGTCAGTCCATTTCAGGCGACCAAAGAATGCAGATGCCAATTTGATCGCAACAAGTTCTATGATTCTGCCCGCTAAATGAGTAAGCTTTATCCTATGAATGAAGTCGCTTTTACAGAGCCGAGTATCAGCCAGCCACTGCCACACTCTCTAGAGGCAGAACAGGCCGTGCTCGGCGGCTTGATGCTGAAGAATGACGCCTTTGACGCAGTTGCAGAAGTATTAGCCGACAGTGACTTTTACAGTCCTGACCACCGTTCTATTTTTAACGCAATGGCTGCCCTGGCAGCTGAAGATCAGCCCTTTGATCCCATCACCCTGACTGAGTCATTGCAAAATGCCAATCAGCTCAATCAAGTCGGCGGCGCTGGATATATAGTTGATTTGGCCGAAAACACGCCCAGTTCGGCCAATGTGCAGGCCTACACCCAGATAGTTCTCGAGCGCTCGATTGTGCGGCAGCTAATCAGTGCCTCCAGTGAAATAGTGCGCAAAGGCTACAATCCTCTGGGTTGGGACAGCGCCAAGTTGCTGGCTGAGGCGGAAAACCGCCTGCAGGAAATTATTGAAAATCGGCCTAAAAAGGGCGGCTTCAAAGATGTCAATCTGTTGATCAAGGATGCAGTGGCGCGACTTGATGAGTTATTTAACAATGATGCAGATATCACTGGGTTGAGCACTGGGTTTTCAGACCTCGACAAAATGACCTCGGGCTGGCAGAAATCAGATTTAGTTATAGTGGCGGGACGGCCCTCGATGGGCAAGACCTCGTTTGCTATGAATATGGTCGAGCACGCCACGCTGTGTCAGGATCGTCCAGTGCTGGTGTTTTCCCTTGAGATGCCAGCCAGCCAGTTAATCACCAGAATGTTGTCATCTCTGGGAAAAATCGATCAAACCAGAATGCGCTCTGGAAATCTTCAAGAAGATGACTGGCCGCGGCTGAGTAGTGCCGCACAGCGATTAAAGGATCGCCCGCTATTTATTGATGATACGGCGGGAATTACCCCCTTGGAAATGCGCAATCGCATCAAGCAATTTATCCGCGAGCGGGTCGAGCAGCTGCGACAGAACTGGACGCAAGAAGAGGGCTCGGACTCCCTGCCGGATAACGCTGAGCTCTATGAGCGCGCCCAGCCCGGACTGATTATGGTGGACTACCTGCAACTGATGAATGGCAGTACTGCCACTGAGGGCAGGGTTCAGGAAATTTCGCAAATCTCGCGAGAGCTTAAGGGCCTGGCCAGAGAATATGAATGTCCGGTGATTGCCCTCTCTCAGTTGAGCCGTAATGTCGAGCAGCGACCCAACAAGCGTCCAGTTAATGCCGATCTGCGGGAATCCGGTGCCATTGAGCAGGATGCGGACGTTATCACCTTTATCTACAGGGATGAGGTTTACAACGAAGACAGCCCCGACAAAGGAACGGCAGAAATTATTATCGGCAAACAGCGCAATGGCCCCATTGGCACCTGCCGACTGATGTTTATGGGCAAGTATACCCGTTTTGAAAATCTTGCCGGCGACCACTTTGCCGATAACTAGCCCCGCCTAATTCACAGGAAATTGATCATGCAGGTTTTCCACACAGTTGATGGCCTGAGAGCAGCATTGCGAACAGAGCGGCAGGCGGGCCATCGAATTGGGTTTGTTCCCACCATGGGCAATCTTCACGATGGACATCTGGCGCTGATTGCTCAGGCTAGACAGACTAGCGACATTGTTGTCTGCTCAATTTTTGTCAATGCTTTACAGTTTGGACTCAATGAGGATTGGGACAAGTATCCGCGCACCTATGATTCGGACTGCGAAAAATTGCGGGAGACAGGCTGCGACTATCTCTTTCATCCCGAAGACGGTGAGATGTACCCCAATGGACTGGATACCCAGAGTCGCGTCGTCTGTCCAACTATGACCGATGTGCTCTGCGGCGCCAGCAGGCCCGGACACTTCGAGGGTGTGACCACAGTGGTCAGTAAACTGTTCAATATAGTACAGCCCGACGAAGCGGTTTTTGGCATCAAGGACTACCAGCAGTTAGCGGTTATTCGCCGTATGGCGGAGGACCTGTGTATGCCAGTCAAAATCCTATCTGCACCTATACATCGCGAACCCGATGGTTTAGCTATGAGCTCTCGCAATAGCTATATCACCTCGCAAGAGCGTCCGAAGGTGACAGTGCTCAAGGACAGTTTGGAGTGGATCAGGCAACAAATTGCAGCGGGAAATCTTGATTTTCCCGAGTTGGAGTCTGTGGCGAAGCAGCGAATCAATTCAGCGGGATTTAGAGTTGATTATGTCACCATCAGCCACAGTAAAACTTTAGAGCCAGCTGCCAATGATGATCGGCAGATTACTGTGCTGGGAGCCATGTTTACTCAGTCGGCACGACTGATTGATAATCTCAGTATTGAGCTCAAATGAACGAGGATATCAGCTATCTGAGACTCTCAGAAGCGGTTGGTAAAGGTAGTTATTCCGAAGTTTTGTAATCATAGTTTTTTAAATAACGGTGACTTTTGGTATAATTTTATAGATCCTATATCGGAAAAGTATTCATGTTATCAGCTTTCCTAAAAGCCAAGTTGCATATGGCAACAGTCACTCAGGCCGAGCTCTGGTATGACGGCTCCTGTGCTATAGACACGGATCTCCTCAAGCTGGCCGGCATGCGCGAGTTTGAAAAAATCGAAATCTATAATGTCAGCAATGGCGAACGCTTTAGCACCTATATTATCACTGCTGAAGCGGGTTCGGGGACTATCTCTATGAATGGCGCCGCGGCCAGACGCTGTCAGGTGGGGGATCGCATTATTATTGCCACCTATGGTCAGTTTAACGATGAGGAACTCGCCGATCACAAGCCAAAGCTGATCTACCTTAACCAAGACAATAGCGTTGAGCGCACTGCTAATACTATTCCTCTACAATTAGCCAGCCAAGGCTAGGTCTCCGAAACATTTTCAGGATCAATTGGTGAGTACAATTGCCAAGTAAATGCTGTGCTCAACAGACATTTTCACAAGTGATCTTTTGTGCCCTCACAGCTTTAAAACCCCATACGATCGGTCACTTGTGATCCGAATGGCTTGTTCTACGACTTAGAGCCTGCACATTGAGCGTGGCAAGTGAAAGCTCGAAGTTTCACAACACAAAATCAAGCTTTTATAAGAATATATGCTATATTGTATATCTAGGTCGTTCAGATAGGAGTTTCAAGGATGAAAGCTTTTTACATTGTTTGTGTTCTTGTTTGGCTGGCTGGCTGTGCCAGCGCACCAACCCATCATTCATTATCTAAAGTGGAGGGGATTGAAGACAATCTCGTTTCACCCAGAGAATTCGTTGCTAAAATGGAAAATGTCGGCGGCTATAGTCTCAGCCCCGATGGCACCAAAATGGCCTATTGGAAACGCTCATTTAGAATTCCCTTCGTTTCCCCAACTCCCATGTATATCGAAAATCTTACCACCGGCCAAGTGCAAAAATATTCCGACTTGGACTCGACTAGACGCTTCTATTGGTCTGGCGATAGCAATACCATTATCTATAATACTAGCAGCAAGCAGGATGGCACATACTACAATCAATTGATTGCCAGAGATATTACTACCACTGAACCCAATAAAACTTTATTAGTACCGCAACTCCATCAAAAGGGTGACTTGTATTTTTTTAAGGCGGTAAGGGGTTCTGCAACAGAATTTATTGCTAAATTATACACCACAGACAAAGATGGAAAATATACAAACCCTGCCTATCATAAAATAAATTATAAAACTAACACCTATACAGAGTTAGCAGCTTCCGATTCCGATATCTACGGTTCGTTTATTAGTGATGATGGTTTTATGGTGGGTCGCTCTGTAAAAACAACCTCAGGTTTTAATATCCAGTGGGCTGAAGAAGATGGCTATAGAGTTCTATTCTCCTGTGAGGATTGGAGTAAATCCAGCTATTTAGGTGATAACGACCAATCAATTTACTTTTTGTCTAACTGCCTGTCCGATAAAGTGGTGGTATATCGAATTGATAGGCAGACCTATAAAGTTGGAATCCTGTACCAAGTAGAGGCTGTGGATATAGAAAGTATTGCGATGGATAAACAGAGCAATAAGCCACTTTTTGCTACAGTCAATCGCGATAGCGCCGAGCTTGCGGTATTTGATAAACGATTTAGCTTTTTGCGTGATTGGTATCAAAAGGATCAACACTCTAAGGTTATCTGGGTTAAAAGTTACAGTGACAGTTGGGATAAATTTATTCTTACATCATCAGACTTGTCAGGTCGGCAGCACTGGCTGATTAATGCGTCAACTCAGAACATAACGCCACTGAATAATCCTGCATTTTTTGAAAGAGAAAATCAGCTTGGTTACTATCAGTCGATTGAAATTCCCATGGAGGGTGACCTTCCGGTAAAGGCGTTTTTAGCTCGTCCAAGTTTTATTCCCCCTGATGCAAAGATACCTACAGTGGTCTATGTTCACGGTGGCCCCCAGATCAGATCTTACCCAATGTATCATCCAGATGTCAGCTTTCTGGTCAACAGGGGTTATGCAGTATTGGTGGTAAACTACTATGGCTCGACTGGGTACGGTAAAAGCTATTTGCAGTTGCCAGTAAATGATTTTGCCCAGTTGCCTGAAAGCGTATCCGCTGCAGTTGATTGGTTAATAAATTCAGGTTCGGCAGACCCAGACAAACTAGCCATCATGGGCAGTAGTTATGGAGGCTACCTTTCATTGCTGATGCCCAGCTTAGATAATCGTTTCGCTTGCTCTATCGCTATTAATCCTGTTACTGATCTCAACAAGATGGCAATATATGACAAGGACAAATTTGGTGAAGAAGTTTTTAACCGCTCTCCTTTTGCCAAGTATCATGGAGTTGATCTTAACACCAGTTACAAAAAATGGTCGCCGATAAATCAAGCTGACTACAGCGACAAAAAGATACTTCTGATTCATGCTGAAGATGATCGTAGAGTTCCTTTAGAACAGTCAACGGAGTTTTATAAGAAGTTCGATTCCACCAATGAGATCAACTTTATTACTTTACCTAATGAGTCTCATGGGTTGAGTAGTTGGACAAGTCGTCTGCGGATACTCAGGGAGAACGAGAAGTTCCTAGCCAAATGTCTTGGTGGAGCCAATGGGGGATTTGACTATTACAGCCTCGCTGAGCCTTTAAGGAATATATATTATCTTTTTTAGGGGGTTGGATTTTTATAAATGCAATAACGTTCAGGTTACCTCCCCAAACTTTTGAATAGACGAATCACTGCTGGGGTAAAGGTAATATCACTGATAAACGCCAGTATAACTAGCCCAGCCCCGAGGATTCCCAGTTGTTGATTCCACTGGAATTCAGATAGGGTAAATATCAGAAACCCACTGACTAGGATAATGCTGGAGTGAAATAGGGCGGGAGTAACCTGTTCAAGCGCGGCCAGCATGGCCTGTTGAGAGTGAATGCCATGGTTTAGCTGTTCACGATAGCGCGCCAGCAGATGCACAGTGTCGTCGACAGCAATGCCTATGGCAATACAGAAGGCCACGCCGGGTAGAGGGTTGAGCTTTTCTCCGGTAAGATTGTAGAGAGCCAGTCCGAGCACAATAGGTAACACATTGGGGAACACGCTGGCCAGTGCCATAATTGGGCTTCTAAAGGCAATGCCAATAGTTACAATAATTACTATCAGGGCTAGGAGCACACTTTGAATTAACTCCTCAGCCAATAGATTCATGCCCCGATAACCGGCGGGGGCCTCGCCGGTCATCTGCACCCTGATTTGGGTATCGGCAAAAATCTCTGCTCCCTTGGTATCGATTGCCTGCTTTAATGCCACCACATACTGACTGCCATAATCTGCCGTGGAGGTGCGCAACCTAGCGTGGGAGAAGTCGTGATTGGCGATCTGCGCGATGGGTGCATCTGGCGCACTCTCAGCTACTAGCAGTAATTGGGAGATGGCTGCACTGCTGTCGGGCAGACCTTTCTCGCCACTAAACGCCTGATTGAGCTCGCCAATCACGCTGGCCAGACTAACCGGTGCTCTAAAGGGATAGGTCTGTTGCAACCAGTGGCTAAATTGGTCAATTTTATGCAGGTTTTGCGGTTGCCTAAAAGCATCCTTTTGTGGGGATAAAAAGCTGACCTCTATGGGCAGGGTTCCCGAAAGTTTGCTGTCCATCAGATGATTGCCTGTGGCAATATCACTGTGTTGGTTTAGCATCTTACTCATTGAATAGTCATACTGCCCATCCTGACTCTGCCACAGCGACCAACCCAGCAGGCACAGCCCTATGCCCAGCAACAGGGCGGCATTTTTGGGGGCGATGCAGATTTTAAAGAATTCTGAGGGAATTAACCTCTGGTTGCCCAGCGCCTTCAAAGCTAGGGATGGATCTCCCACAGGTTTAAAAAATACCATTAACCCAGCGGGTATAAACACACATAGAATGATAAAACTCACCATAACGCCAAGGGCTAGGTACAGACCAAAGCTGTAGAGAATTTTCATATCGGCGATCAGCATCGAGGCAAAGCCTAGGGCAGTGGTGATGGCAGTCAGGAAACTCACCCTGGCGATCTTGGTGCCGCTGATGGCCACAGCCTGCTCAAGGCACTGTGAGCGCTGGTACTCCCGCAGGAAACGGTGCACCAAGTGGGTTGCATTGGCGATGGTCACTACCATCAGTAAAACTGGGTAGATAATAGTCATCTGATTAAGGTCGTCGCCACACAGACGAATAATAGCCGCTGTCACTATAACTCCGGCGCCTATACTCAGCAGCGGCAGGGCCACCAAAAGCCAGTGACGAAAGATAATAAATAACAGTGCTGCCAGTGCCAGCGCGGTAAGTTGCGTGGATCTGAGCAGATCCTTTTGCATCGATTCTATGGCGGCAATCCGTGTCAGTGGTAATCCGGCAAAATAGACGTCAATATTTTTATTAGTAGCCTTTATCAGGGTTTCAATTTGTCGACGAAATTGCGCCGCGGGCCGTTGAATCTTTTCCAGATCGTCTAGGTTGGCAGCCATTTCGCCAATAATCAGAAAGTACTTGCCATCTGCGCTGGCCAGGTAACCGCCGCCAAAGGTGGAGTTGGTTAGTTGGGCTAGGCGCGAGGTAAAGCTTTGATCGGTTGTGATGTCGCTGCCAAACAGAGGATCAACATAGATATCATCATTTTCAGTCCACAGGGCAGAGCTGTGAGTTGCCGATAGCACTCTCTCAATTCCGGGGATTGTTTCAATACGCTTGGAGATGGTTTCTACCAGCTTAATCAGTGCTGTATCGCTGATACCTTTTCGCTCTAGGATAGCGATCAGTTGGTTGTCATCTGCGCTAAAGGTTTCCCTGTACAGATGGCGAAAGGCCATCTCATCGCTATCGGTGGCAAATAGTGCGGCAAAGTTATTGTCGATGCGGATATCTTTGACCACAAAACTACATGCGAGGGTGAGTAGTGCAACTGCGGCCAGGCAGTATTTGGGGCAGGTAGTTATCAGTCGTGCATAAAGATTATCCCACCGCAAAACAGATTCCCTTCCCTATGATTGTTAATTCGCTACTGCTGTCTTTGCAGCTGCTGCAGCTGATAATAGGCATACTCATGAATAAGGATATGCCGGTGTAGATAGTCTGCCGGATCAAGGGGAATATGCAGGTGCTCTCCGGGCGCAGCTGCAGCCCACAATCTAAAGCTATTGTCGCCGGTCAGGTTGGCTAGGCAGTGCATTAGACTTTTGTCGAGAAACAGAGAGCCGACGGCATTCTCCAGCTGTTTGTAGGTAAAACACAGGGCGATTACCATCACAGTAATATATAAACTGGATTCGAAGTCGAGATTGATAAGTCGACCCCTGTTGTTACTGTAAATTTTAAATGTAGGCAAGTGCAGGGCAGTAAAGTCTATATGTCGCAATTGGCGCTTGGATTTAATATCGGCATCAGAGGATCTACCCAGATCAGCAAACAGGTTTAAGATTATTGTGTCGTGTAACAGGGTTGCATTGGTTCCCGCTACATCCCCCAGTTGCTCTGGGCTAGTCGGTCTCAGGGTCAGTGACTTTATGTCCCCAGCCCCGCTGTTTTGAATCACAAAGTGTACCAGCGCGTTTTCCACTGCGAAGTGGCGGTAAAACATTTCCTGTGCCTCGGGAGAGACAAAGTACTTCATAAATAACTGACTGAGCCAGTTTAAAAGTTGCTCTGAGCCTATCTCAAGGGGTATTGACCGCTTAATAAGTAATGTTAACCAAACTATTAGCAGACAGGCTATCTTGATTGGTAGGAACAGGTAGCGCTTTGTCCAGCGCTGGTGGTCAGTATGCTGCAATCTGCGCCAATCTGGAGATAGCGGGGCGAGAGCATCTCCCTCGATAATATCGGCAATATTTGGCTGTTCTTGCCGATATTGGGCCTCTGGGAAGTTTATTGGAGTCCTATTCAATAGTTTCTGCCTTGGCTTATGATAGGAGTGAGCAGATCAATAGTTATCCAGTTCCTCTAATTGCAGACAGTAAAGTCGCGCCACCACTTTGGCGGTTTTGACAATTTCCACTGCAATCTCTTGACTGATTAGAGGCAGTGAGAGAGCCAGACGCAGCTTTTGGTAGTGATCATCGCCATCGTGTTCGTCGTGATAGAGCATAAACATAATGTCTTTATCTTCAAGGTCTAGCGTTTTTTGGATAGCTCTTCCCCACTCGCCGGCCTTGCAGGAACCCAATCCCTCGATAATAAACATAGCGCCGAACAGATGCAGTGGGTCAGTTTTTGAAGTCTGGTGGAACATGTAGCAGGTCAGAGCTTCGGAGCCAATATTGCGCGGTCGCTGCTTAATCTCTCGCAGACTACCACCGAGACTGACATACATTTTTTCCAGCATCTGATAGTCGCGGTGCTCATCCGAGGCGTGTTGGATCATCATCGAGCGGAAGGGAAACAGATCATCGCTCTCCATACTGGAAGCGGCGCGTGATATCCAGCGGCCACCCTCGGCCACCTGCTGACGCATATTGAGTAAGAGAATCTTGTAATCCTCTAACGTTAGGGTACCGTTTTCTATTTTCTGTACCACTGGTATCCCCGCTAGCCGCCGATTGAAGTCCCGCCAGACCAGTGCTAACTCAAGAGCCAAGAAGCTGGTAACCTTATTATCAGACTTAGCAAACTCTTCACCCAGAGGACTCTCTTTGAGCGCTATCTCGATCTCGGAATCTGTAGGTTGAGTGTTGTAAGCATGGGGGTTAACGATCATTTTTCTATCCTCTGGATGTCTCTTCCTTTCAATCTTTCAATTAATGAGTTAGTTGGCTACACAGGTGAGGTGGACGTAACAGGACATAAATCGGCCTGATTCAGGTACCATGATTAGAACCTGCTCGCCCTCTTTGAATAGCCCAGTATTGAGGGCCTCTTCTAAAATGATAAAAATGCTGGCGGCACCCGTATTGCCCTTGGTGACAAGGTTGGTGAACCATCGTTCTGTGGGAATTTCCATGCCCACTTCAGCAAATGCACTTTGGAAGGGTTCATAGGCAAGCATCGAGCTGATATGGGGTAGGAAGTGATCGATATTCTGAGGCTCGATCAGGCCCTCCTCAGTGAGTTTTCTCGCCTGTTCTACCACAGAGCCGAGAATACCAATGGGCAGTAGTTGAGTATCCTGTCTGACAATCATCAATCCCTCAGCTTCTGCCTGCGCATAGGTGTCGTAGGATAGAAAGCAATCTGATGGTGACAGATTGTGGGTGTTGGAAGTTCCCATATACATACAGGTTGGATAGCAGTTGGCATAGGAACAGAGTCTTACCCAATCAATTCTT
>Ga0213866_10000395_pt1 | contig 35608 bp, 55 predicted proteins | sample PICome_11_FD_160079 | JGI IMG/M metagenome (GOLD analysis project Ga0213866, IMG submission 160079) | Coastal seawater microbial communities near Pivers Island, North Carolina, United States - PICO284 | ecosystem: Environmental > Aquatic > Marine > Coastal | place: USA: North Carolina... | reverse complement strand
TTTTGTTTTGACCCATCCCCAAATAATCGTTACTACACCAGTTGACAATTTCTTTGATAGCATATTTTCCGTACCAAATACTTTTAGGAAACTTGCCACGTTCACGTACGATGTCGTTGAACACTCTGTACTTGCCTTCGTCTTTAAGTGTGTGTATTACTTTTTCAAATGGGGATTTGTCTATCATTAAACTCTCTGTTAATTAAAAAATTATTTATCTTTTGTAGTTTTAAGTGATAGTTTAACTGTTTTGTTGGGTTTTAATTGTATACAGATGTATATTTAAATAAACTTGCTACCTTGTGTAGCCAAACAAGAAGGAGGTATTTCGTTATGGAAATGCTTAATAAAGTAAAAGCGTGGGCAGGTGCATTAGCAGATGTTGGTGTTAGCCTAGCAGCTTTAGCAATCGTACTAGAAGTTCTAGGTATGGGCAATATGCCATTCATGCCAGCAGGACTTTCAGTGGTTGATAACGTGTCAGCAATGATCGCATCACTGGGTGCGCAAGGCGTTATGGGCTTGATTGCAATCTGGGTGCTATGGGGAATTTGGAACCGTAAGTAACCAGTAACTTGGTAGAGGGATCTTAGCCCTCCCTCTACCCTTTTTTATTTGAACCAGGCTATCTTTTCACCCGCAGCTTTTCGTTTATCATACTCTTCTACCGTGCTTGGATATCTCCAACAATACACAGCAACCAGTATCATAAAGCCACCTGTCCATAGTGCAGCTTTAGTATTGCCTGTTGCAAAGTATGTAAATGCAACCGTGGTTGTCATTGTTGCAATCATAAAGTATTTGAGTTTAAGTGGAAACACTTTCTTCTCACTCCAGTTGGTTAGGAATGGTCCAAACAGCTTGTGATTGTATAGCCAATTGTGCATCCTCTCTGAACTCTTTGCAAAACAATAAGCAGCCATTACAACAAAGATGCTCCAAGGCAGTCCTGGCAGTATCACACCCAAGTAGGCAATGCCTAGTAAAACAAAGCCGCAACTGGCCCAAAAGATTTTCTTGATATTCATAGCATATCCTTTCGTGAAGTACTTATGGTAAATATAGTAACGGAGAAACAAATGCGAGCGCAAGATATTATAAGAGCAGTGTTGGATGTATTGGATACACAAGAAGAAAACATCACAGTTGATGTTGATAGTGTAGTACCCAATGAACCAGGCGAACAGAACAGCAGATTCAAACAGATATTCCATATGTTGAGCCAACGCAACAAGCCAAGACAATACAGCAACTCGCCACAGGAAGGTGTAGAAGATATTGAAAGCGTAACAACCAATGCAGGTGGCGGAGTGAATGGCAGCAAACACCCAGCAGATATCAGAGGCGAGCACCCAAGATTATACGGAGATAACTAATGGCAATTTTAAGTAACATAAACCCAAATAGACCGCAAAGAGGCAAAAGGTCTGTGAGATTATCAGGAGAAGCATCTCCGCAAGAAATACCTCTATATGCTGGCACGGTGGTATTGATTGCCAACGGCTCGGGAACAACCTTTACACTGGCTAATGGTCAAGAAGGACAGATGATGACCTTTGTGGCAAGTTCAGATGGTGCCGGCAACATAAATGATATTAGAGTAAATTGTAGAGCAAGATACGCATTTGACAGCAGCGGCGTAAGAATCACAGGTACTAGTAGCACAGCAGAATGGGCACCATTCAATGCTACACAAGAACATTCAATGGCCTGGGCAGTATTCACAGATGGCGAATGGTGTTGGAGTCAAGGTACTAACGAGGAATAAGGAATAGACAATGGCAGATTTTCAAGACCTAAGAGTACAGAGAAATTTGTTTGGCAGCAGCCGCTCACCATTCAACGGATGGGTGTATGAAAGCAACTACAAAATGTTTGTGTGTGACCCAGACAGCGTTCCAGACAGCAGAGCAAAGTTTGACAGCGTTGGACACAGAATGATGAACGCAATCAATCCTAACTGGGTTGTGCTTAGAAGCCACACAGGACAGATAATGATTTTGGTGGACGGCAACCGTTGGGACTCAGCCTCTATCAAGCAAACAATGGATGAGCAAGTGTATCAGGCCACACTTGGAGATACTGCTTGGACGGTAACAGAATCAACAGGTGCTTGGACATATAACGCACTTGACGGTGTTACACACGGCACAGACGGTGGCTTTCTTGTGATTGACATCAACTACAGTTATTGGCGTTCGGCGATAGTTGGCAGTGTGGTTTATGATGCTAACACAGAAAATGAACTCAATGAAACTATAACTTTTGACATCACCAACGCAAACCCCAACACCTTTACAGGTGGTTTGAACGCCAATGAACTGGCAATATGGAATGCGTGGCAAAGTTGGCCACACGGTGAATGGAATCTTGGCAACTATGACACAGGACGCTACAACGAGTTTCCATTGGATGTGCCTGTGAGTTTCAACAATGTGCGTATGTTTGAAGTTACCGTGGACGCTATGGACGATTGGATCACAGACAACTACGGCACAGATGCCGGCGAAGAAAACGATATGGACGGTGCAAGTGACAGCCAACTATGGAGAGCAGGATCACCGTTGAGCAGTGTGTTGGGTGCGTTAAATCCTATCTGTTGGACATTTCGTTTGAAAGGCGACGAAAGTGACGCAGTCGATCAAAAGTCTAACAACCTTGTGTTTATGACAGACAACTCAACTAGTATGGAAGATGTTTGGCAAAAGTTGGAATCAAGCATCAAGTCAAGCAGTAACAACAATGGTCCAGACCCAAAATTGGTAATCAATCCATATTGGGGTGTAAGACCAGCATAAGGAATAAGCAATGGCAGCAAACGGTATATCAACACTTGCTAACAAACAGCTAAGACAAGTAGCAAAACTGGATCTTGCACAAGCAAAACGCAAGGGTAGAGTGATCACAGAAGGCGGCGGCACTTGGAGTGACAATGGTGTTGATGACGCAACGGCAAACTATGCTCGTGCCAACAGTATGTACGATCTAACTGCACTGCCTACAAACTATAATGTAAATGCAGTAAATGATATAGCAAACCCAGATGGCTTATTAGCAAAACGCCCTTGGATAACAGCACAAGTTATCGCAGAACCAGAAACACTAAGTGATGCTATTATTGGCGGTGGTGGTGATCTTACTGACCTACAGATTTGGTATGATGCCGCAGACACAACAACTATAATTCCTAATGCTATGGACGAAGGACAGATCACACAATGGACTGACAAATCTAACTTTGCTCACAATGCCAATCCAGATGGTGGTAGTGCCAAACCCACATACGAAGATACTACTCCACAAAACGGTTATGGTTATATTGAGTTTGACGGGGTAGATGATAGGCTCACTATCAATCCGTTCACACAACTTGCGGGTGCCACAGGATGGACCATGTTTGTGGTTGCACAAAAGACAGATGGTGCAGAACTAAGTGGGGCGCTGACAAGAACAGACCAAGGCGACCTACGCATTGAACTTGCCGCAACAGGCAGTGGCGTAACGGTTACAACCGCAGGACAAACAGAAATTTATGCAAGCCAAAGTGACACTAACTGGAATGCGTGGACATTGGTTTATGAAGCATCGCAACCTGCGGTGTTTAGAAAGAACGGTAGCACACTTACTCCTGTGAGTGCTCGTACCCAAGATGCTACACTGAATGCCAGCAACAACGAGATGTATATAGGTGGTAGTGCAAGTGATGTATGGCCAGGCAACATCGCAGAAGTTATTATGTTCTCAAGAACACTTACAGCAACAGAATATGGCAACGTAGAAAACTATCTTATCAACAAGTGGGACTTGTAATAGATGGCAGGTAACGACAAATATATAGATTGGCACAGTGCTGTCGCACTAGGTAAAAGCTATGGTAACAGTGCCCGAAACATTTTTGGTTACAATGAAGCTATCAGCACAACTTTTATCCCGGCCTGGGAACTTACCGTACAATATCCTTGGCCCACAGCCGCTGACACAATGACCCTACGCTGGAACACAGCAGACGCAGGCTACACAATCCTTATCCGTGGCCTGGATGCTAACTACGATGAGATACAAGAAACCATTACGCTCACAGCAACTCCTGTAACACAGACAACACAAAACCAATATATAAGAATAAATGATTTAATCACAGTTGGAAACAACAATGGTGATTTCAGCAACCCAGCCAACAACATTGACCTAACCAATGCGGCTAACACTGAAACCTATGCTCGTATAAGAGGGGGCGACGGCAAGAATCAAGCAAGTATCTACACCGTGCCAAGAGGCTATCAGTTTGCTTTGCTTCGTATATCAGCGTTCTGTGCTTCAGCCTCGATCAACAATAGAACACTGGCATTCCGCAATGTAGCAAGAAATACAAAAACAGGCGTTGTACTTCGTGTTGCTGAAACAGAGTTTCTTGAGCAGATGACTATTGACAGACAAGTACCGTTTGTTTATGATGAATGCACAGATGTAGAGTTCCAACTAAAAGGATCAGCAGGCACACAGTTTATTGGTGTGTTTGGCGAAGGCATCCTACACGAGAAAGACAAACAATCACATTTGAATAATCTTGAACTGGGCTTCTAAATAGATTAACCCCTGCTAACTTTTACAAGCACTTGGGAGTTTCAAAGTCCGGTTACTTGAGATTTTGTTAACAGGGGCGTTACTTTAATGTACTTTGTTAAAAAGGGCTATGCCCACCTACTTGAAATTTGTTGTTGTTGTAAACTTATTTAGTTTTATTGCCGCTTACGAAATCGTAAAACATATTGGCTGCTTCTAGTACTTTCTCAGCACCTGGCACTTCTGGCATTGTCACTTCAGTAACAACTTCGTCACCGTCTTTTTTCATAGAGGTTTCAAACTGACCCCACTTGGCGTGATAGTCTTGCCATACATTGTTCTGTGCGAACTCCAATACTTTTGTGCGGATTTCGTAGCCGTTTTTATTTGCACGGACTTGTGGCATTGCTGATTTCATTGCTTCAGCGAATTGTTCAAATTGTTTTGTTACTTGTTCATTCATAGTGTGTGTCTCCTGTGTGTAAATGTTGGCTAATATGCTTAATATACAAGCCAACTTTATTTATGTCAAGTTATTTTTCGTTGCGCAACTTTTTGTATTCAATCATTACTTGTTTGGCTGCTTCGTGATAACCTTGGCGTGATAGTTCTGCTGCGGCTCTTGCGTGTCCAGCAATCAATAGTGTGCGTTGAAATCCGTTCCATAGTTTAACCAATGGATTTACTGTGTAGTTCATTACTAGTGCGGTCATTATACCCATCCTTGTAAGTTTTTGTTTGTTTCAGCAAATCTTTTGTAATCTGCATCTTCGTGAGCCACTGCCCAAATATCTCCGCGAGCAAGACCAATGTCGTTTAATTCACGGTCGCTCAGCCTGTTCAACTCTTTGATGGTTGCATTTACTCTTTGTCTGTGATCATAACTTCTTTTTAAGTCACGGAAGAAGTCTAGTACCGCTGCGATGTGCAGGGCGTTTCCTGCTGCGATGATTGCTTGTGTCATTTTGTTTTTTCCTAATGTATATGTATATGTGATCCGAGTCTAACCTTTGTTAGTTTTACTCCTTGTACAAATATATTTAACACAAAAAACCGAGTAATACTATCAACTTTTTTGCATTCTCGTTATGCACGACACGCATACCTATTGTTACAAAACCTTTGGCAAATCTTCATAAAACTGTTACAAACTTTTGTTATACTTTTGTGTAAATAACGGCGTAAGGATTAGTCCTCCTTACAGTTATTGTGAGCGACGGGGTAAAGCCGTCAAGCAAAGGAGAAAGAAATGAGACTATTATCGATGATAGTTGCCTTGTGGGCAACAGCCACTATGGCACAGGCACGAGACAACATTCAAATCGCAGGCTCGTCAACAGTACTACCATACGCTTCAATCGTAGCAGAAGCATTTGGTGAAAACTTCGACTTCCCAACACCAGTTGTAGAATCAGGTGGATCAGGCGCAGGCCAGAAACGGTTGTGCGAAGGCACTGGTACAAACACAATTGACATTGCTAATTCAAGTTCAATTATGAAACCAGAGACAGCAGAATTGTGCAAAGCAACAATTGGTGATTTCGCAGAGGTACGAATTGGCTATGACGGTATTGTATTTGCTGCACAGCATTCAAACAAAGGCTTTGATGCTATGACAGAAGAACAACTGTATCACGCACTAAAAGCAAACAGCCCGTACACAAACTGGAATCAAATTGATCCAAGTTTGCCAGACACAGACATTCTAGTGTTCCTTCCAGGCACCAAGCACGGTACTCGTGAAGTGTTTGAAAAGAAAGTTATGATTGCTGGTTGTAAAGCAGCAGGTGAATTTGACAAGACATTAGACAAAAAAGCAGCAGAAAGAAAGTGCTACGAAGTTCGTAAAGATGGATTGAGTGTTGATATCGACGGTGACTATACAGAAACACTAGCGTCAATGGAAGCAAACAAAGGCGGCATCGGTGTGTTTGGTTTGTCGTTCCTACTGAACAACACAGAATCAATCTACGCAGCAAATATCAGTGGTGTTGAAGCAAGCACAGAAACAATCGCAAGCGGTGAGTATCCAATCAGTCGTCCGCTACAGTTTTATGTAAAACTAGCACACCTAGATGTAATCCCAGGTATGCGTGAATATATTGAATTCTTTGTATCAGACGAAGTTGCTGGTCCAGATGGTCCACTAGCACAATATGGCTTAGTGAGCGATCCAGAACTATCTGCAACACAAGCAATGGTTGCTGAATGGTAAACACTTGACAAACACCACGCTCCGTGCTATATAGTATGGAGCGTATTTTTTTGGAGACACAAAATGGCATTCACTACTGGATTTATTCCTGTGTTTGAAGAAAAATTCAAACGGTTGTTGAAGGATATTGAAAAAGAATATGACAAACCCAAAGCAGAAAGAGACAAAGGCAAAATGAAAGGCTGGAGTCAAGAGGCAAAGAAGTTACGCAAGTTGTTTAGAGAATGCAAGGAACAAGTGGGAACAAAATGTTGTCCCCATTGTGGAGAAGAAATAGATACGTAATATTTGTGAGAGCGATGGTAAAAATCGCAAACAAAGGAGAGAACCGTGGAACTACTCACACTATGGAGCCTTGTTGGCTTCTTGCTCGCTGCCTATGCAGTTATAGCAAACGATTCAGTGCAAACGCTCGGCACGTGGATGGCATCAAACAATGAGCGATTCAACTATAAAGTACTATGGGCAGCCGCTTCGGCTGTTTTATTATATACACTCTGGTATGGGTGGTATATGAACGGCGGCGATATTTCGTATGGACGCCTAAACAAAATACCATTCCAAGAAGTGCAATGGTATCACGCAGCCGCACCTGCTATACTTGTACTACTAACAAGAATGGGTGTGCCAGTTAGCACAAGTTTCCTAGTGCTGTCAGTGTTTGCTAGTACCTTTGTACTAGAAAAGATGCTGATGAAAAGCATTATGGGTTATGGTGTAGCAGCCGCATTTGCATATGCAGTATGGTTTGCAATACACAAGTTCTTTGGACAATGGTATGATGAAACTAAACCTGTTAGTGAAGGCAATAAAAAGTTTTGGCGTGTAGCACAATGGGTTGCAACAGGCGGACTTTGGTTCACTTGGTTATCACATGACATTGCCAACATTGCAGTGTTCCTGCCTAGAGCAATACCTTTAGATCTAATGGTATTCATTAGTATTGTATTTGTTGGCGGCTTGTTCTTTATGTTTAGAGAGCGTGGCGGCAAGATCCAACAGATTGTATTGGAAAAACACAACACTAGATATGTGAGAAGTGCAACACTGATTGACTTGTTTTATTGGTTATGCTTGTACTTCTTCAAGGAACTGAACGACATTCCTATGAGTACAACCTGGGTGTTTGTAGGTTTGTTAGCAGGTCGTGAGTTGGCAATGGCAACATACTTTGGCAAGAAGAAAACCAAATCAGTATTTCCACTGGTTGCAAAGGACTTTGGTAAGATGATGGTAGGTTTAGGTGCTTCAGTAGCACTTGTATTAATGATCCATTATATTATTTTACCAAACGGACTATAAATACTTGACAGCGCAATCCTACAGTGTTATAGTTGTAGGATTGTAGCCAACAGACACACAGAACATAAGGAATATTATTATGATTGAAGGATTTAAACCACCTTGTACGGTTTTTCAAACTCGTGTAAGAGACGAGAGTATTGATGGGCCTAACCCATATCGTTGGCAACAAACAACCAGTGATGAATTATTCAAAAACAAACGTGTAGTGCTATTCAGTTTGCCAGGAGCATTTACTCCTACTTGTAGCACATACCAGTTGCCAGGCTTTGAAGAAAACTATGACCGCATTTGTAATGCTGATATCGATGAAGTTTATTGTATCAGTGTAAATGATGCATTTGTAATGAACGCTTGGGCTAAACAGCAAGATATTAAACACGTAAAAGTTATTCCGGATGGATCAGGTAACTTTACCCGCTTCATGGGTATGTTGATTGGTAAGAACCATTTGGGCTTTGGCTTGCGTTCGTGGCGCTATATGTGTGTTCTTAATAATGGTGTAGTAGAGAAGTGGTGGCAGGAACCTGGCATCAACAATGATGGAGATGACAATGATCCGTATGGTGAAACAACTCCAGAAAAATGTATTGACTTTTTGGAAAAAGATGTTATTATAAACATAGACTGATACAGTTCGGGTTGTTCCGTAACGAACACGCAGGAGGCCACGGTTAGCCTCCTATTTTTTTATTTGAGATAATTATTATTAAAGAGAGGTGAATATGTATACAGGCCCTTTTTGGTATGAAATTGATCATTGTTTACCAGATGATTATAGAAAAAATATGCTGAAAGTTGCAAAGAAAGCAACCTATACAAGATATGGCCAACACGCAAAAAAAGACAAAGAACGTACAATGCATGGTATTAGCCGCAATGTTGGTTATTTGGATATCAAACCTTTGTTGAAATGTGTCAATATTTTACCACACAATGTTTACCTGTTACATAACCCACCTTATGATCCAGTGCCTAGACACATTGACTTTGTTCAGTACACAAAAAAGACCAGTAGTGTAAGTTGGTATCTTTCGCCATCATTGGACGTGTTTGCACCTGTAGATTTTTTTGATGAAAATGAAAATAAACACACATATCATTATAAAAACAACGCTGTGATATTAAATACAGGTGAGTGGATACACAGCGTAACCAATAACGAACACGATAGATATATGTTACAATTTGCATATGAAGAACCTATCGATTGGGTTATTGAGAATGTGAGGTTTACACCAATGTAATTAATTTAGGAGGGCAAAATGATTACAGAAATGAAATTTATGGAAAGAAGTTTGCTATTTGCAAATCTTGCACAAATAGCTTACAGTGATGATGTTGAGCACGTGGCAAAAGAAGTTCGTAAACTTGGGTTTACAACTGTAGAATTTTACAATAGAGAAGGCGCACAGGCATACCGTTTTATGAATAAAACAGATTTGGTTATAGCGTGTCGCGGCACACAACCATCAGAGTTCAATGACATTAAAGCAGATTTAAATGCGGTGCCTGTTATGGCCGAAACTGTCAGTAGAGTACACAAAGGTTTCAAAGCCGAAGTTGATGAACTCTGGCCAATGGTGCTGGAAGATATTGACAGGAAAAAGAATTCAAACAAAAAACTTTGGTTCTGTGGTCACAGCTTGGGTGCTGCCATGGCAACAGTAATGGCCAGTCGTTGCCATCTTTATGAAGGTATAAATCCTGTAGAAGAATTATACACGTTTGGTTCTCCTAGAGTTGGATGGAAAGGTTACTGCAACAGTTTAGGTATTACACACCATCGCTGGGTAAACAACAATGACATTGTTACTAGAGTACCATTGGCAGTGATGGGGTATAAGCATCACGGCACAGAACACTATATGAATGCATATGGTCTTGAACGTAAATTAACAACCTGGCAACGTGCTAAAGACCGTTGGAGAGGAATGTGGATGGGTATTAAACAAGGATCAATTGATAATTTCAGTGATCACAGTATGGTCAACTATATTTCCAACATCGAAAAAATGTTATAAATACTATATGAGAAGACGCACTAGAAGTATATTAGAAGAACTGAGTAATATCCGTGTTGAAGAACGTGGGGACGACTTTATCCAGACAACTGGCACTAACATAATTGATAGTGCGGTAAACCTACTTGAGCAAATACACAAAATCTATGATGCAGATGAAGCTATTGATCTTGAACGCAGGTTAATAAACAGTATCAAAGCAGGAAATAGTAAAAAATTCAAAGTAGGTGTTGAAAAAATCAAAGAAAGCAAACGTTAATGGATTTTATAAAAGATTTGCAAGAGTCGAGAATGACACGTGATGCAAGAAATCAACGTTTGCTTACTTATACCGACTGTAAAGAAAAAGCATATTTGACCATCCTGTGTTTGCAGGCAATGCGTTTTTACCGTAAACACAAAACCGATGCAATGAAATACAGTTACAAGACTGTAATGTATAGAGACTATTCACGTTTTAGAATAGACAGCACTGATTTGTATAATTTATTTTATTTTATTACTGGCGATGAGTCAGCATTGAAAAAATTAAAGAATCCAGGTGCTGCGGCTGCTGAAAGAAAGAGCACACTGATTAGCGTAGGAAAACTAAACGGATTTCTAAGAAGATTAGCAAGTGGTGATGCAGTTACCGCAGAAGATATAAGACTAATTGCAACATTAGAATCTGATTTGAATATCAATAATTTTCATTATAAAGAAATACGTAGAAGACTCAATACTTTTGATACTGATACAACAGCAGAAAGAAAAACCACAATAACACGATTGCTTTTTGCTGCACGTAGCAAATTAAGCGACAGTGATGTAATGCCTATGTTTAGTAAGTTTGCAGGAGATAATAACCTTGAAGACTTTAATGCAACTGATCCTGAACCTAAGATTAGCACACCCGATATAGGCGGTATGGGCAATGTTCAAAATTATAGATTAATTCTTCCGGTTAATACGTTGCCGTTTGTGAGTAGATTTTTAGATATGATCAACAATGGAAAAACTATTCCAGCAAGCATCGCAGGATCGTATTTGCCTTTAGTCCTTATGGTACATGATATTGTAAAAGCAGGTCCTGCATACATAGATCAGCTTAAAATACTGCATAATCGTGCCAAAAGAGCCCGTAAGTAACCTTTTTTATTCTTATTTCATAAATACAATATAGAAAAGTCCACGGAGAGTGGGCAGTCATTTAGAGAACTAAGGAGATAAAAATGGCATCATTCACAAGAACAAACGGCATTGGCCACACACACGATACACAATATAGCGTAGCAAACCTAGTTGGTTTAGAACTAGATGCACTAGTTGACATTTCAGGTAAAGGTGGATTAGATTCAACAATCGAAGCAATGGTACGCGAAGCACAGCCACTGATGTACAAATCAGTTGGTTCAGCAGGTAAAATCTTCTGCATCTGTGATGGACACGCAACATCAGCAGCAGATATGCAAGTTCGTATCCGTGCATTAGGTACAGTTGATTCAATCGACTTATCAAGCGCACTAGTTGTAGAGCGCGACATCGACGACTTCAGCGCAGCATAAGTTTAGACTTATAAAAACAAAGCGTCACTTTTACAGTGGCGCTTTTTTTGTGACTGTAAATAGTGTATGCGTCATTTACCTGAACACAAAGTCACATTTATACATAATCCTAAAACAGCAGGCACCAGTATATCAAATTGGTTAGATGAAAACTTTGTGACTATTCCTGGAAGGAAGCACGGACACATAGTAGAGGTCAATGAATTCTTTCCTAGAACAGAAAAAACTTTTGGTGTGGTTAGAAATCCTTGGGAACGTCTAGCAAGTTGGTATATGTTTTCAAACGGCGGTACCATAAGTTTCAAAGAATGGATGTTAACTAGATTTGTAAATTATCAAAACAGTCTTTCATACCAGCCTTTTTTGTTATGGGCAAGAAATTGGTACAAGTTGGACACTCCGCAGTACAATTGGTTTGGCACACACACTATTATTTTAAAATATGAAAATCTCGAAGAAGAATTTACTCAGATACAAGAATTATTAGGTTGTGATAAACCTTTACCAAAATTAAACACATCAAGAGATTATGATTATAAAGATTTGTATACACCTGAGTTGAAAGATCTTGTTTGGGATGTTTATATGAAAGATATTATAGAATATGGCTACACATACTAAATTTTGTATTAAAACCACAATAGACATTACCAACCACATCAAGGCTTCAAAAGATGATAAACTTTCTTATGGACAAAAACAAAATTTTTTAACGGTTATTAACACAATAGGGTTAAGAGTAAATCCTACTATAGAATCCGATCCTATTACAACAAAGGACAAAAGATTTGGTAATAATACTGTTTGGCAATTGGATTTTGAAACTGAGTATGAAGGTGCTCTTACCGTAGAAATGATGGAGCAGGATTTTATGTTTGTGCCTTTTATTCAAGGACTAAATGAAACAGTAAGGTTTGATAATGCTATTTTTATAACCAGCGGAAAAGATATTAATATTATCTTTGAAATGGATAAATAATGTTAGTGGAAACACTTAGGCATTTATTAAAGGTAACGAAAAGGCTATTTCCTGTCGTAAACAAAATGGAGTAATAAATGTCGACACTTAGATCAACTGCATTAGAAAAAGAGAGTTTAGAAGCTCACGTGGATCTTTGTGCTCTACGTTATGAACAGATGGACAAACGTCTTACCACTGTTGAAGAAAAACTAGATGACATATCGGACCAAATGGCAGCAGGACAAAACAGTCTAGTGAAAGTTATAATTGGTGCAAGCGGTACGATTGTAGCAGGATTACTTTCTACTATTGTTGTAGTTTTAATGCAGGTAAGTTAAAATGCTATTGCGTGAAATTTTTGAAAGACAAGTTTTTGCCAAAAGAGGTAACAAAGTAGTAAGAAAATATAGATGTACCGCAGGTGCTAGAAAAGGCAGGACAGTAACCAATGTAGCACAGTGTTTTGCACCACCTGATATTAAAAAACGTTTTAGGTTGGCAATGACCAAAGCACGTTTAGGATCAAAAATGACTCGTAAAGCAAAAAGAACCAAAAAGACCAATGCAGCGAGTATTAGAGTAAAGGCAATGAATAGATGAAGATCGAAGATTTAACAACCACAGAAGCACCAGTTGAACAAGATCCTGTTAAAGCAGCACAAGAACAATTGCAACAAGCAAAAGAAGGTGTTGTGGCTATTCAAAACCAAATGACACAATTAGCTGCACAAAAGAAAGCAGCAGATGAGCAAGTAAGAGCAGCAACACAGGCAGTAGCCGCTGCACAACGAACCAAAGCGCAACAGCGCACACAACCAGATACAATGGGTACACCTAACACCATGGGTAGTACAGCAGTCTAATGAATTTCAAAGAAATCACAAATGGTATCAGAGTACAAATTTCTTTAGAGGAAAAGGAATTACTTGGTAAAATGGATACGTTAAGTGACTATAGAGAATTTACTGAAAGACAACAATATGTTCTTGACAATTTGATAAGAAAAGATATAATTAAAAAAGTCTTATATCAAGGAAAGTGCTATCTGGTTAACAATGCAACACATAGTTAATGAATTAAAAGCTCTAATCTCTCACGGGGTTAAGACACATCCACTGCCTATTAAAGTAGGCAATTCAATTCGCATTGGTCCGGTTGTTATACGCCAGTGCAAAGATAAAACTTTTTTATTGTTTGATAGCAGAAATCAAGATATGCTAGGAACTGCCTATAGCAAGCACGGCGCTCTAGCATTTGCAAAATTATACAATGAAGATAGAGATGTTTCCATTGTAGAATCATTAGATCGTAAATTTCAAAAATATGACTTAGATGCTAGATTCTATCAATATAGTTTAGATAAAACCAAAAATAATCTAAAAAAAGATGTATTAGATACAAGATTGCAGCTTGCGTATGATGAGTTGCGATCAATTACCCATAAATTAGAACAGTTAATCTTTTATTAGAGATAAATACTTTTAAATAAAAATAGGATATCACCATGAATATTTCAGAGTTTGCAAAACCAGTAACAGCAAAAACACTAAACGAAAGCCTTGCAAAACGCTTTGGTAAGCGCATTGCATTAGAATCATTTACATTAGCTCAACTTCACGATGCACGTAACAAATTAAGAACACGTCTGAGTCAAATTGAAGTTAGTGAAAGTTTTAACACTGTTGTAGAAAGCGACGAATATCAAAAGTCAAAATTGTTCTTAGATGTGTTGAATGCTGAAATTTCAGAGCGTGGTGATATTGAAGAAGAAGCAATCGAAGAAAAGACACACAATAGACGTCCTGATAGTCCAGATCTTGATGACGATGGCGATACCGAAGAACCAATTGCACAAGCAGCTAAGGATGCTAAGAAAAAGAAGAAAGTTTCTGAAGGTGCAGAAGATCAAGCTGAGATTGTTATGGCAGCTAAGGACATGGTTGACAGAGTTACAGGCTGGATGGAAGACACTGCTGAAATGAAAACAGAATCAATGTTGGATCTTGCAGATGCAATTCGTGACGAAATGGGTGTAGAACAAAGTAATGCGTTTGTTGAAACTATCAAAGCAAGTTTAGATGAACTATACACATCAATGGAAGCAACAAGAGGTGCGTTAAGCAGCGGTGTTACAATGTTAACAGGCGAAGGTGAAATGCAAGCGCCAATGGGCGGCGATGATATGGCCCCTGAAATGGACGCAGGAATGGAACCAACAGTAGATATGGATGATTCCGGTGTGGTACCTCCAGCAGATGATGAATTTGCAGCAGCGTCGGCAGCAGCAGGTGGCGATGAGCCTGCAGGCAGAGAAACACGTGAAAGTGTTGATCCACGTAACTTAGCTCGTAAACTTTCAAAAAAAAAGTAACTGAAGAAGTTAATAGCGATAATCTTTATAAACTACTTCGCTTGTTAAAAGCAGAAGGTGTTGAATCTATCTCATTTGAAGATTTAGATAAAATGATGGACAACAGTGAAGTGCCACAATTTAACTATGAAACTTTTGATGCTGCATTTCAAGCAGATGATAGAATTAAAAACATCGTTGGAAACTATACACAAGACGAAATCTCTTTTGTAAATAAAGTAGCCAATGGTGGAGGTGACAAAGACTCAGTAAGTAAAATGGCTAAACGAGCTGTTGACTTATCAGATCTTTAATGCTATTATAAAGCATGACATTAATCAAACCCAAGTTTACATATGAAAAACTCAAACGTGTTGAAATAAATGGCAAACGCCGTTATGCAGCACCAGGTGGCGCACCAGTAGCTAGTGTGACAACTATACTAGGTGAAACAAAAGACAAAACACATCTTATTGCTTGGAAAAAGCGTGTAGGCGAACAGAAAGCACAAGAAATTGTAACTGAAGCTAGTGGTGTTGGTACTCGTATGCACAAATATTTAGAAGATTATATAGAGTTTGGCGAATGGCCTACTGCTGGTAGTAACCCGTATGCACAACAAGCTCATATGATGGCCACTAAAATCAAAGTTTACGCTATGGATGATGTTGACGAAGTATGGGGAAGCGAAGTTCCTCTGTACGTTCCTAACATCTACGCAGGTACAACTGACCTTGTAGGACAATATAAAGGTAATCCTTGCATCATGGATTTTAAGCAGACAAATAAGCCTAAGAAACTAGAATGGGTTGAAGACTATTTCTTACAACTTACAGCATATGCAATCGCACATAATGAAGTTCATGGTACAGACATACGTGAAGGACATATCTTTATGTGCAGTCGTGCAGGTGAATATCAGCAGTTTGATCTGTGGCCCGATGAGTTCCCAGAATGGGAGCAAGAATGGTGGCGTAGGGTTTATCAATATTATGAAAAGTTTGGATGATACAAGAATAAGTGTTGTTACTTGCAACAGAGATAAATGGACGTTTGAAAAACAATACAAATTAATTGCAAAGTTAGGATACACAGGAGAATATAGTATCTGGTGTAATGAAAAACGTCAAAGTTCTTGGCATCAATGGTTTTATAAACTGCAAAAAAAAGTACCTACTAGTGCAAATGTTATTTTAAATGATATACACACGGTTCCTGGTATATCGCATCCTACTGGTAAAGTGTTGAGCAATTTTTGGCAAGCGCCATACTGGCAACAACAATTTATAAAATTGTGGGATGCTTGGCAAAATAAAAATTACACAACAATCAGCTTAGACAGTAAAACCTGGCCCGTGCATCCTCAATTTTATTTGGCAAATATGCTGTATATGAAGCCAACAAATAAAATAATTGATACACCATTTGATAGAATAAATGATTTTGTAAAAAAATGGACTGGTAAGCCTAGTACAGGCATTACTAGGGGAAATATTCCACCTTTCCCACTAAGCGGACGTTCACTTAGAAAACACATTCCGGACTGGAATCTTTTTATTGAAACAATAAAAAATTTTAACTGGAACGGTTCTACTTTCTCAGAATACTATTTTGTTGAACAATTATATGCGCAAGATAGATATAAACCTAGCGGAATACATCTCGATCATCTTACATTAGATAAACATCAAGGTGATTTAAAAATTTTAAATAAATTATTAGCCACTGAAAAATATCATTATTTTACTCATAAATGGCAAGATCCTACACAGAATTTTATATTAAATGGTAACAAAACATTTAAAATAGTTTACGATAATGTTTCTAAACATATGTTGGATAAATACTAATGAAATATCAGGAGTATTAGAATGGCCGTTGTACAAATTTCAAGAATACAGCATCGTAGAGGTAGAGCAAGGACTAGTGGTGTACCGCAGCTATCAAGTGGTGAACTGGGTTGGGCAGTAGACTTACAAAAACTTTATATCGGCAACGGTAGTGTAAGCGAAGGTGCTCCTGCAACTGGTAATACAGAAATACTTACAACCAAAAGCAATATTCTTGATTTAGTAGGACAATACACTTATAGAACAAATGATAATGTTCAAACTGGTGCAACTGGTGCAACGCCTGTGCAGAGAACAATTGCACAAAAATTAGACGATATTGTTAGTGTAACAGATTTTGGTGCAAACGGCGATGGCTCAGATCAAACAGCAGCATTGCAAAGAGCAGTAGATCAATTGTTTTTATCTCCAATTGGTGGTGAAAATAAAAATATTACATTAAAAATACCTGCAGGAGAATACCTAATTACTTCGCCAATTTACATTCCACCTTTTGCAAACATTATCGGTGACGGAATGGAAAAAACATTGTTAACCGGCACAGGCTCTAGTGTTTTTTATACTAAGAATGGCGATAGTGCTGGTGCAGGAAATTATGCAGAAGATAGTACAAATAGTAGTAGTAACCAACCTAGATACATCAGAATTTCAGACATGACCATTACACATAGCAGTTATGGTGGTACAATTATATTACAAAACTGTAGAGACAGTGAATTTAGGAATATAAGATGTGTAGGTCAATGGAGTTTCGGTGATGGTATAGACGTTGACTACGGTGCATTTAAATTAAGAAGTGGCTCAATCGGATCGCTTGATTGCAACAACAACATTTTTAAAAATATCCACATTGAAAATTATGTATACGGTTACTTTACTGATGACGATGCAAGTTACAATCATTTTGATGGCGGCAAAATGAAAACCTTGGGTTATGGATTTAAGTTTGCTGTGGACGCTGTGCCTGGTGCAGCAGGTCAGGTTACTGGTCCAAGTTACAATACTTTCGAAAACATCAGTTTTAACAATATTAATAACCAGGCTATAATTTGTGATCAAGGCACAACCAATACCAGCAAAAATAACAAATTTGTTTTTGTAGGCAATGATGGAGCCAATAGTCATAATCCACAATCCAGTGTTATTAGATTTGCAAAACATGGTAACCACAGTCTTGGTGATTATTTCCAACGCACGGGCGATCTTACTGTAGATCCAAATTTCAACACAGGCCTATACCCTCCAGAAATTGAAGGACCTATAAATTATGAAAATGCTTATCCTGTCACTACTACTATAGGTGGTATACTTACATATGAATATTTTATGGGATTACCGGCACTAACCGATAGAGGTGTAATAGAAGTTGATTACAAATATACTGCGGAAAACGCACCGGGTCCTGTGCATCGTAGAGGTACTTGGCGACTTGAATGGAACAGAGAACTGAGTGGCACCGATATTGATTTCGGAGATGATTATACTTATTCGGGTAATTCGTCAAAATTAGAAGCTTTGGAATTTAGAGCAACACTTTCTGGAAATAAAATTTTCATTGATTGTCAAAATCTTACACTAGACGAAGGTGTTGATACAGACGAATTTACTTTTACGGTATCCTATCGCTCATAATATGTTTCCAGACAATTATTACAAACGCATCACAGTATGGCAGGATCTACGTAACGATATAGAAACAGCAAAAGATCCGTTTGAGTTGTTGTTCACGTTCTGGAATGCAGTACCTACAAACAGTATAAGTACAGATCCATATGATGAAAAAACTTGGCCAGATCCTTGGGAAATGATATTGCAAAATGACTATTGCGAGTTTAAAAAAATTCTTGCAATTTTGTACACTTTGCAGTTAACAGAACGTTTTTCTAACTCAAGTTTTGAGATACATATAACACTAGACAAAGATAAAAGTAGATACGTTTATCTACTTTCAGTTGACAATACCACAATTGGAATTTATAATAATGGATATATTGGATATTATGAACAAAACAATTTGGTTTCACAAGTCCAGTATTCAGAACTGCCTCAGTATAATTAAAAAACAATAAGGAGATAACATGAGCGATACTACCATGATCGTCAAACGTAGTGGCGATAAAGAACAACTTAACATTGAAAAAATACACAAGGTAGTAGAATACGCTTGTGACGGGTTGGCAGGTGTCAGCAGTAGCTTGATTGAAATGAATGCCAACATTCAATTTTATAATGGTATGAGCTCGGCAGAAATACAAGAAATATTAGTAAGAAGCGCAAATGATTTAATCTCCTTGGACGCACCAAACTACCAATACGCAGCAGCACGGTTACTCAGTTACGGAGTTAACAAAGAAGTATTTGGAGGCTACGAAGCTTGGTCATTAGGCAAAATGATCCAAAAGAATATTGAACGTGGCGTCTATGATGCAGAAATTTTAGAAAAATATACAGCAGATGAAATTGAAAGGCTAGACAGTTACATTCATCATAAAAGAGATGAAAACTTTACATATGCTGGACTAAGACAGGTTGTAGATAAGTATCTTTGTCAGGATAGAAGCAGTGGTCAACTTTTTGAAACACCTCAGTTTATGTATATGATGATTGCTGCAACACTTTTTGCAAACTATCCTAAAGAAACACGTATGCACTATGTAAGGAGATACTACGATGCGACCTCCCTTTTTAGAATCAATATCCCAACGCCAGTCATGGCTGGGGTCAGAACGCCAGTGCGCCAATTTGCAAGCTGTGTTCTTGTTGACAGCGACGATACCCTTGATAGCATCTTTGCCAGCGATATGTCTATTGGACGCTATACTGCGCAAAGAGCAGGAATTGGAATCAACAGCGGACGCATCAGAGGAGTAAATTCCAAGATCCGTGGGGGCGAAGTAGCGCATACAGGTATTATTCCTTTCCTTAAAAAGTTTGAATCAACGGTTCGTTGTTGCACACAGAATGGTGTGCGTGGAGGTAGCGCAACAGTACACTTCCCGTTTTGGCACCAAGAGATTGAAGACATTCTTGTGTTAAAAAACAACAAAGGTACAGAAGACAATCGTGTACGCAAACTAGACTACTCAATTCAACTTAACAAAACAATGTACGAACGTCTACTTAGCGGAGGTGAGATTACATTATTTTCACCACACGATGTGCCAGGATTATATGAGGCATACTTTGGTGATCCAGATGCATTTAAAGAATTGTACGAAATGTACGAACGCAAAACCAGTATTAAGAAAAAGCGCATCGATGCAATGGAACTGTTTAGTGATTTAATCAAAGAACGTGCCGAAACAGGCCGCATTTATATTATGAATGTTGATCACGCAAATACTCACAGCAGTTTTAAAGACACGGTTTATATGAGCAACCTGTGTCAAGAAATTACACTACCAACAAAGCCACTACAGCATATTGATGATCCAGATGGCGAAATTGCACTGTGTATTTTGAGTGCAATCAACGTAGGCACAATCAAATCTTTAGATGACTTAGAAGAACTTTGTGAGCTTGCTGTTCGTGCATTGGAAGAAATTATTGATTACCAACGTTATCCAATTAAAGCAGCAGAGATCAGCACAAAAGCTCGTCGCAGTTTAGGTGTTGGTTATATTGGGCTTGCACATTATCTTGCTAGGAATCACGTTTCATATCAAGACGAGCAGGCTTGGAAGTTAGTACACGATCTAACTGAAGCATTCCAATATTATCTTCTCCGTGCCAGCAACAAATTAGCGCAGGAGCGTGGCGCTTGCGAGTACTTTGATCGCACTAAATACAGCGATGGCATTCTTCCAATTGACACATACAAAAAAGACCTTGATGCCGTAGTGGAGAATAGACTAAACTATGATTGGGATAGTTTACGCAATGATATCAAACAACACGGGCTACGACATAGCACGTTGTCCGCACAGATGCCATCGGAGAGTAGCTCTGTTGTGTCAAACGCTACCAACGGAATCGAACCACCTCGCGGCTACCTGTCCGTTAAGAAGTCAAAGAAAGGGCCTCTTAAGCAGATTGTTCCACAGTATCAAACTCTAAAGAATCATTATACGCTACTTTGGGAGATGTCGGGCAATCAAGGATATATTAATATTGTTGCAGTTATGCAAAAGTTCTTTGACCAAGCTATCAGCGGTAACTGGAGTTACAATCCGACACAGTACCCAGACAACGAAGTGCCAATGAGTGTAATGATCCAAGACTTACTACAAACTTACAAACTAGGATGGAAAACCAGTTATTATCAGAACACTTATGATTACAAAACTGACCCAAGCGAACTAGAAGAAGAAAAACCACAGGTAGAATTACAACCGTCTGAACTAAATGGTAGCGAAGACGAAATGTGCGAAGCCTGCGCAATATAAATAAAAAACACTTGACATACAGCCTTTGTGGCTGTATAGTCATCTATACAGACAGATAAAAGGAATAACAATGTCGAAGACCGTTTTTAACCAAGAAAAAGTTGATTTCACAAAACAAAATATGTTCTTTGGAGAAGATCAAAACACACAACGTTATGATGTGTTTAAGTTTCCAGTCTTCGACAAGTTGAACCAAACCATGCTGGGTTATTTCTGGCGCCCAGAAGAAGTTAGTTTGCAAAAAGACCGTGCAGACTTTGCCAACTTCCGTCCAGAGCAGAAGCATATCTTTACTGCAAACTTAAAGTATCAAACACTATTAGACAGTGTGCAAGGCCGCGGACCATGTTTGGCGTTTTTGCCACACGTAAGTTTACCTGAGCTAGAAGGTTGCATTGTTACTTGGGACTTTTTTGAAACAATTCATAGCCGTTCTTATACACACATTATGAAAAACGTTTATGCTGATCCAGCAGAAGTTTTTGATACCATTTTAGATGACGAAAAAATCATTGCTCGTGCAACCAGTGTAACCAAACATTATGATGCATTCAACGAAGCAGCAGATGCATACTTCCATCGTGGTGAAGGTAGTTTACGTGAAGTCAAAAAGAAAATGTATCTTGCAATGATGACTGTGAACATCCTTGAAGGACTGCGTTTCTATGTAAGTTTTGCTTGCACATTTGGCTTTGGCGAACTAAAACTTATGGAAGGTTCGGCTAAGATTATTTCACTTATCGCTCGTGACGAAGCACAACATTTGGCATTGAGCACACACGTACTAAAACTTTGGGCACAAGGCAAAGACGATCTAGAAATGGCAAGTGTTGCAAAAGAGTGTGAAGAAGAAGTTTACGACCTCTGGCGTGAGTGCGTAGAAGAAGAAAAAGATTGGGCAGAGTATTTGTTTAAAGACGGCTCAATGATTGGACTTAACACAACTTTGCTTGCTCAATATGTTGAATATATTGCAAATCGTCGCTTGAAAGCATTAGGGCTAAATGCTATCTTTGATGCACCTGTAAATACAAATCCTCTACCGTGGACACAACACTGGTTGTCCAGTTCGGGTTTACAGGTTGCACCGCAAGAAACAGAAGTTGAAAGCTACGTAATTGGTGGAATCAAGCAAGATGTAAACAAAGATAGTTTGAAAGGATTTAGTTTATGATACACATTTGGGGTAAGCCAGCTTGTCCTAGCTGCACAAAAGCAAAAGCATTGTGCGAGCAACGTGGATATCAGTTCGAATATTTAGAACTAGGCAAAGATTTTGACAGAGATGCAGTGCTTGCAGAATTTCCAGAAGCACGTACATTTCCACAGATTGTTGTAAGTGGGGTAAAGGTAGGCGGTTACGAACAGTTTACAAAATACATTGAAGAAACTAATTACACAGGCACAGGATATACTTTATGATTATTGAAACACCGTATAAACAAAATGATACAATTACATTACGTACAGTTGCAGGAGACGAAGTAGTTGCACGTTTTGCTGAAGAAGATGCTAATAGTGTAACAGTGACTAAACCACTGGCAGTAATGGTATCACAGCAAGGTTTAGGTTTAGGTCCTTGGACTTTTACAGTTGATCCTCAACAGAAAATTACAATAAATAAAAATACTTTAGTATTTGTACACAAAACAGAAGCAGAAATGGCAAAACAATATGTTTCTAGTACAAGTGGATTAGCAATGGTTTAGGAGCAAAAAAATGCCCGGAGTGGTTAGAGCAGAAGTTGATAAGCATATAGGACACGCAAGTCCTACACCAAATGATTTCCACCAATTTGCCTATACCACTTCGAACACGACTGTTTTTGCAAACGGTTACCCTATTGTTAGATCAGGAGACAAAACAGAGTGCGGTGATCCTGTTGTTGGCACAAGTTCGAATGTTTATGTTGAAGGTGAGCTTGTTCATAGACAAGGGGATGCCACTGGCGGTCACGGTAGTTGGGTGCCTAATGCTGCTGCCACAGGAAGCGGAGATGTAATCGCAAATGGCAGTTAGCTACGGTACATTTAATTTTCCTCCAAACCCGGACATTGCTGGTTTATTGCAACAAGCAGCAGAAGAAACAGATCCTGTGCGCAAGGCACAACTGACTGCACAAGCATATGCTGTAACTGCTCCTCTTACCGAAGAAGAAAAAAGTTTATATTCTTATTTACAACAAGGATATATAGAAAATAATCCTGGACTAGTTGGTAATAGACAAACTAGTTATGTAGGAATACGTACTTTAGACGACATCACAGAATAAATACTGTATGGCTATTATCACGAGAGCAGACAAGGGTTCTGCATTAACCTATAATGAAATGGATGCAAACTTTGAAGCCATCGCACCTCGCGACAGTGCTACAGGATCAGTTCAAATTCCATCAGGCACAACATCTGAAAGAACAGCGACACCTCAGATAGGGCAACTTAGATTCAACACCACAGCAAACGCTTTTGAAGGTTACATTGCGGGAAATTGGCAAAGTTTAATAGCAGGCAATTCCGGTGAAATCAACCAAAACGCTTTTAGTGAATTTATAGTGAGTGGTCAAAACAATGTAGCAGCTGATAATAAAACTGATAGTTTAACCTTGGTTGCAGGAACCAATATCAGTATTACAACAGATGCTGTAAATGACAGCATTACCTTTACTAATACATTTACTCAAGATTTTGCTTTTGCTAGTTTGACAGGCACACCTACAACCATTGCAGGTTATGGTATTACAGACGCATTTGATGGAGCATACAGTTCATTAACAGGTGCGCCAACTAATGTAAGCGCATTTACAAATGATTCGGGTTATCTAACATCATTTACAGAAACAAATGATCTAAGTTCAGCAGTAACTTGGGCTAATGTGCCTGATGCTAATATTACTGAATCAAGTGTAACACAACACCAAGCAGCACTCAGTATTACAGAGTCGCAAATAAGTGATTTAGGTGCCTATTTGACAACAGAAACAAATGATTTATCAAGTACTGTCACATGGGCCAATGTTCCAAACGCTAATATTACTGAATCAAGTGTAACACAACACCAAGCAGCACTCAGTATTACAGAATCACAAATAAGCGATTTTGGAACTTATCTTACAAGCGAAACTACAACAACACTTATTAGTGACAGTGTGAATCAAAGATTACGATACACTGACGAAACTGGTACAGTAAATAATATTAATCTTAGCTGGGCAGTAGACGATACAAACCTAGCACGTATTACAAGCGGTAGTGTGGCAGCTGATACTGGTATAGCAACTTTCACACGTGACGATGCTAGTTCGTTTACAGTGGACTTTAGTGCATTGTTTGATGACACCAACTTAGCAAGAATTACAGCAGCAAGTTTTAACACTGGCAATGGTGTGTTGACGCTTACAAGAGGTGGCGATGCAACCACTGTCACAGTGGATTTAGATGGAAGATATTTGACAGGTTATACTGAAACAGATCCAGTTGTAGGTGCAATCAACGGATTAGTTAAGTCAGACGGTAGTGGAAATATTTCAGCAGCAGTGGCTGGAACAGATTATAGTACATTTAATGGTACATTCGGTGCATTAACTGGTACACCAACAACTATTGCTGGTTACGGAATAACAGATGCATTTGATGGTGCATACAGTTCGTTAACAGGCACTCCAACATTTATTACTGCTCTACAGGATGATACAACACCAACACTTGGTGGTGATCTAACAGTAAATAACGCCGATATCCTGATAGGAGACTATGATTATATCTATTTTGGCGACGATAGCGACTTGCAAATTGGGCACGAGTCAAACTTCGGCGGAAACAACTTTATTAGATCGCTAAATGAAACATTGTCTATTCAAGCGCAAGATTTGTATATTGAAAATGCATCTAGTCAAGAAATAATTAGAACAAACTCTACAGGTCAAGCTATAATTAGCTATGCGGGTAGCTGGAGATTAAGAACTGTTGCTGATGGAACAGATGTTGATGCTGATTTAAATATTGGCGGTAACGTAGACGCTAACTTCAGTGATACATCTTCTATTAATATGGGAGCTGGCGGCCTTGTTGATATTCTTGGAACAGACACTCAATGTCCCGATTTAGAGATTCAACATTTAAATAGCAGTGGCTATATTAGAAGTTGGCACGGAGATCTTGTATTATGGGCAGCAGGAACTGGAGCTTCTCATGATGTAAGAATCTTAGGATCTCGATCTGATAATTCATATGGTGGCACACCATATTTTGAAGCTGACGGATCTACTGGTGAGGCAAAGCTTTTCCATTACGGAACACAAAGGGTTACTACAAAATCTACAGGCGTTGAACTTAAAAATACTACCGGTGCCACTGGCGTTACTACAGTAACAGACGGTACTAATACAATACAGCTTAATACTGATATTAGTGGCACACAGCAGATTACATCAACTGGAGAAATGCATATCAACTTCGGTAGTTCGGGTTGGACTGTCAAGTCTTCTGGTACTGAGCTTATATTCTCGTATGGTGGTTCGAATAAAATGAAAATAGATTCAAGTGGTAATCTAACAGTGACAGGTAATGTTACTGGTTATGGAACAGTCTAATGGCTCTACAAGCATCAGGTGAAATTTCTCTCAATGACCTGCACATAGAAGCTGGAGGCACCAGTGGAACTCAGTGTACTCTTAATGATGAAGATATTAGAGGACTGATAGATAAAGCTTCTGGCGCTGCATCTAGCTTTAATCAGTTTTACGGCGCATCTGCTGGCTTCACTGTTTCTACAAACACTCAAGAGATGGATCTTGCAACTTATGCTACTGCGCAAGGCTGGGATGGAACTTCTGCCGTAACCTTAAATATATCTTCTGGAGTTTATGTTTGGTCTAATGATGTTAATGGCGCAGGATTGACTATTGCTGGATCTTTCCCAAACGGTGTTATTATTAATAATGAAGGCTATATTATAGGTAAAGGTGGTGCCGGCGGTGGTGCCGGTAATGGACTCTACGGCGGCGATGCTATTATCATAACTACGTCTGATTCTGTTACTATTAATAATTTATCCGGTGCCTTCATCGCAGGTGGCGGTGGTGGTGGAGCAAGCTCTAGTGCGGCCTATCCATGGAGAGCAGGTGGCGGTGGTGGTGCAGGTGGCGGATCTGGAGGACCTTCTGGTAATGCTGGTGGATCAGTCGGAAATGTAGGAACAGATGGTCCTAACGGCGTTAGAGGTACAGAAGGCGGTCACGGCGGTGGTGCAGGTGGTGGTTCTGGAGTAACATTCTGGGATGAAGGCACGAGCTTTAGTGGTGGCGGGGGCGCCGGCGGACGTATTTTGCCAGGCACTGGAGGTACTGGTGGTTTCTTAAGCAATGCTAATTCTGGCTCAAGTAATAATATTTCTGGCGCTGCAGGCGGTTCTGCAGGAAATCCAGGCGCTACCGGCGGATCAGATTCTCGTAGTTCTACTACAGCAGCAGGATCTGGCGGCGGCTGGGGCGCAGCTGGAGGAAACGGCGGTGGTGGTACTGGTGGCGCCGGTGGTGCTGCTATTACAGCAACCAATTCAATTACTGTTATAAATAACGGTACAATTTATGGAACATACTAATTGACGTAAAAAGTAAACACATAAAAACATTGACAACTGTATAAAAGTCTATTATAATCGTACTATGGAATTCATTGATCAGGATAGAAGAAAATATTTAATAACCGATACTGATCAGTGGCCTTTATCTTTAAAAGAAAATGCTATATGTAAATTAACAATTGATATAGACAACGATTTATGGAATCAGTGTTGTGAAATAACAAAAACACTTGAAAATCCAAAGATTAGAGGAGCACTGCAAATGTACAAGTGGCCTGATTGTAAGCCGTTTGATAACCTAAAGAAAAAATTAGAAATTTTTAAAGATGATGTTTCTAATTGGTTTATAATGAGTCAAAGCGGAAAAAATCATGTTTATCCGCACAATGACCCTGTTAGAAAATGTTCTGTGTATATTCCTTTATTACCCAAAGGTGACGATTACACACCTTTAGAAATTTTTTATCAAGATGAACAATATGGTATTCCTATGAATAACGTTCCTACAGTTTACGTTTGGAATCCACAAGTTAAACACGCAGTGTATCAATTTGGACAGAGTAGATACAATGTTCAAATGACTATGAAAATCGCATATCAAGAGTTCTTTGAAAAATACAAAGACCTGATTGATATCTAATATAGAGTATAAAGTATGAAAAAAATTATTACAGATGTTGATGGTGTTTTATTAGATTGGAACAAAAAATTCAACAGTTGGATGGAAGACGAAGGATTTGTTGTGAGTAATCCTGAAAGTTATGTTATTCATAAAAGGTATGACATTAATAGAGAACAAGCAAATGGTTTGGTCAAAGATTTCAATGAAAGTGTTTGGTTATCACATTTGGATTACTGGAATGATAGTAAAGATGGTGTAGAAAAACTAGTTTCAAATGGATATACTATTGATATTTGTACAGCAGTTGGCACCAATGAATACATTCAAGAAACAAGGAATAGACATTTAAGATATTTGTTTAGTAAAACTACATTTGATAAGATGCATTACGTAGGAAATGACGCTCCAAAGGATAATATACTGGAGCAGTACAAAGATACTGGAATGTTTTGGCTTGAAGACAAAGTAGAAAATGCTGTCGCAGGTTTAAAATATGGACTTAAACCTATTTTAGTTTCTCATCCTTGGAATACGTGGTTTGAACATAAAGATGTGACAAGGGTACACAGTTGGCAACAAATTTGCGAGATAATTTTAAATGAGTGATACTCATGAACAAATTAAGTTAGCATTTGCAACTTACATCAAAGAAATAGAAAACTTTGAGGATAATGGTGTAAAGGTTAGTGCAGTTCGTGCAAGACAAGCACTTAATGATTTGAAAAAACTCATACCTGATCGCAGGCAAGAAATACAACAAATGAAAAATGACTTATGATAGAATATAAATTTGATAATACTAAAATTTTAGTGTGTGAAGATACTGCCAGATGTTTAGTATCTTTTCCTACACAGGATAACAAAAACCAAATTATAGATTTTATTGCCAAAAGCAACTTTATAACTGCTGGTGTATATTGCAATGATATTGATCTACTTAAAGAAATGAATTTTTATCTAGCTGGAGAAATGATCACTGAAATTAAACAATATAATTTACTGGAAAAACAATTCACATAAATATAAAATGAAAAACACTAATGTTCAAACCGTAGAAAAAAATTATATACATTTGTGGATAATACATATTCCTGCAATATTGGGTATATTATATTCTTTTTACATATTTCCACTTTTAGTCTGTATTTTATTAATAGTATTTGCATATTTACTAGCCACATTTTCCGTAAGTGTTGGATATCATAGATATTTTACTCATCAATCTTTTAAAACTAATAAATTTTGGCATTATACATTATTCTTTTTATCAACATTATCTGGTGCAGGTCCTATACCTGTTTGGGTTACTGCACACAATACTCATCATAAATTTAGTGACAAAGAAGGGGATCCTCATTCTCCAAAAATTTATGGAAGAATAGGCGCATTTTTTACAGGTTGGTTTGCTTGGCCTACACCGAAAGATAAAAAAATACAAGAATTAAGTTACGGTATATGGTACAAACGTTCAAAGTTAATGAAATTTACCACTGATTACTATATTTTTATAAATGTTTGTGTGTTGATTGGTTTGTTCTTAATTTCGTCAATTTTATTTTCATTATATTGTTTTCATTGTATACTGGTGTTGACTCATTCTTCAATAGTTAATACTTGGGGACATTGGTACGGTGAGTCAAAAAATTGGGATAATGCAAAATATTTACTGTGCTGGTTTGACTTACTATATCACGGAAATCATCATAAAACTCCGTATAGATACAGGTTTGGACCCGTTGACCCTAGTGCCACTGTTATTGAACTTATAAAGTCTAATTAATAACCTATGTTAGCGCCTACATTTTTAATCTTTGTAAATACAGTATGTTGAGAAACGACCTTAAAGAAGAATACAGAATATTTTTTATGGTTAAAGGCCACCTCGACGCATCACCTCAAACAGTAATAGATAGTTACAACGGATACTTTCGTCGACTATGGATAGATGGAAGTAACGGCGCACCTTTGTACGACTATGAAGAACAGTTCGAACAAGCATGGAGAGACAGACAGAATGGTTTCACGGAAGATACAAGAACTTAGTAACGACGACTTGTCGTATTTAGAAAAACTACTAGGCGATCAGTTTGCCAAAGAGTTAGAACAAGATAAAACTTGGTCACAAAAGAACAATTATGATCGCCCAGGTGAAAAGAAAAGCAGAATCATTCGTTTAATGAATGCTATACGTGCTCAAAAAGATATCAAAAAACGCACAGCAGAAAAGTGGTAAAATAAATACTTGTATGCAAATACAAGACTTTTTTGACACCGCAACCAAAACGGTTAGTTATGTTGTAATTGACGACAGCAAACAATGCGCTATCATAGACAGCGTACTAGACTTCGATTTTGCAAGTGGCAGAACCAACACTGCCAATGCAGACAATATTATCCAATATATCCAAATGCACAACTTGACAGTTGAATGGATATTAGAAACACACGTTCACGCAGACCATTTGAGTGCAGCACCTTACCTACAAGAAAAACTAGGTGGTGATATTGCTATTGGCGCACACATAATGACAGTGCAAGAAACCTTTGGTAAGATATTCAACGAAGGCACAGAGTTTGAGCGTGACGGTAGTCAATTTGATAGACTGTTCCGTGAAGGTGATGAGTTTATGATTGGCGAACTACGTGCTCGAGTAATGCACACTCCAGGACATACACCTGCCTGTTTAACCTATCTAATAGAAGATGCTGCCTTTGTAGGTGACACAATGTTTATGCCAGACTTTGGTACAGCACGATGTGACTTTCCAGGAGGCAGTGCCGCAGACTTGTATGACAGCATTCAAAAGATACTTGCTCTACCAGATGAAACACGTATCTTTGTGGCACACGATTACGCTCCAGGCGGGCGTGATTATGCTTGGGAAACAACTGTAGGCGAACAGAAAGCAAAGAACATACAGATTGCTGGTAAAAGCAAATCGGAGTATGTTGAAATGCGTGAAGCCCGTGATGCTAAACTGAGTATGCCACAACTGATACTGCCCAGCATACAAGTTAATATGCGAGCAGGTGAAGTACCAGAAGTTATAAAAATACCGGTTGACAAACTTTAATCAAATGTGTTATAAATAGTGTGTTAGCGTTGAAGCAACGTGGACACATACTGGACTGCGGGGCGGTACCGCACTCGTCCACCATAAGCACACTAGGAGAAATCACTCTCTATCACTGAAAGGTCAATAGTGTGTTTTTTATGGGCGAGAAATAGGATCGACAGGTGTGAAAGTGAAGTGGAGTTAACCGGGTAACAGCGTAATAGGTTAAACTTTATAACTGCAAACACAAACGCAGCGCCAGCAATGGCAATCGCAGCCTGATTTAGGTATGCGGGGTATGGGTTCCACCTAGCAACAGAACGGGCCCAACACACACAACAAAGGATAATCATATATGAAATTATTTAGACTATTAGCCGCATCACTCTTGTTGATGGGGTCTTTCGGCGTGGCAGCACAGGCTGCTGACAAAGTTAAAGTTGGCTTCATTTATGTTGGCCCAATTGGCGATCATGGATGGACATATAGGCACGACATTGGTCGTCAACAAGTAGAAGAAGCATACGGAGATAGAGTTGAAACAACTTATATTGAATCAGTACCTGAAGGTGCAGATGCTGAACGTGTGCTAACACAAATGGCACTGCAAGGACATGACATTATTTTTGCAACATCATTTGGTTATATGGATGCAGTAGAAAGAGTTGCTAAGAAGTTTCCAAACGTAAAGTTTGAACACGCAACAGGCTACAAAACAAATGGCGTGAATAGTTCAAACTATGGACTGCGACTATATCAAGCAAGACACGTACAAGGTGTTATTGCAGGTATGATGACCAAAACAAATAAAATCTGTTATGTGGCAGCGTATCCAATTCCAGAAGTGATCCGTGAAATCAACACATATTACTTGGGTGCCAAAAGTGTGAACCCAGATGTAGATATTGATATTGTTTGGGTGTTCACTTGGTATGATCCAGCAAAAGAACAAGATGCGGCTGTTGCTCTAATGGACCAGGGCTGTGATGTGATTGCACAACACACAGACTCGCCTGCTCCATTACAGGCAGCAGAAGTCCAAGGCAAGATTGGTTTTGGCCAGGCATCAGATCAAATCAATTTTGCGCCAAAAGCACAACTTACAGCAACCATTGACAACTGGGGTCCATACTATATTGAAAAAGTAGGACAGGTACTAGACGGTACTTGGACACCAATGTGTGATGGTCCAGACGGATGCTACTTTGGACATATGAATGACGGGTCAGTTGAGATGGCACCATTTACAAATATGCCAGCAGATGTGGCAGCAAAAGCAGCAGAAGTAAAAGCAGCTATTACAGCAGGTGAATACTTTGCTTTCACAGGTCCACTAAACGACAACAAAGGCAATCAAGTGTTGGCAGCAGGTGAAGTTGCTGATCGTGCGCATCTTGACACTATGATGTATTATGTTGAAGGTATTAACGCAGAGGTACCTAACTGATGATACCTATTATCGATTTAAAAGCAGCAGACGCTTTGGATCGTATTGACGAAGCCTACACTACCGTGGGCTTCGCCGTCTTTACAAATGCGTTGGATGCTGAAGACAATACCAATATGAAGAACTGGCAACAGCAAATGAAAGCATTCTTTGATTTGCCAGATAGTGTAAAAAAGCAGTATCCTTATGAAGGTGATACCAATTTAGGATACAGCATGGTCGGAGACGAAAACGTAGATCCTACGGCACCCAAAGATATAAAAGAATCATTTAACTACAACAATATGCGTATGCCTGATCATTTGTGGCCAACAGAACTTTCGGGTTTCAAAGAGAGTGCATTACAAAGCATAGATATTGCAGATAGACTTACACTGCGTATCTTGGGCAAGTTTGACGAAATACTTGACACAGGCACTACACTGGTAGATGCACATTCAGAACCATTCAATACCACAAGAGTTATTCACTATCCTGCTTATGACGGACCTGTTGAAAACAAACAGATGCGTATTGGTGAACATTCAGACTATGGCACTATTACTTTGCTATGGCAAATCAACGATGTACCAGGACTCGAAGTGCAAGACTTAACGGGTGCTTGGCATCCAGTACCATATGCAGAAGATGGCATAGTGGTTAATATTGGTGACTTGTTACAGCGTTGGACAAACGATTACTTTGTTAGTACCAAACACAGAGTTGTTAATAGCCATATTCATCAACAGCGTTATAGTATGCCACACTTTGTTGATCCTACACCAGGCACACAAGTATTCAACTTGCGCAAAGGTGAAGCAGCAAAGTATCCGCCTATTGAATCAAAAGAATATTTGATGTGGCGTTTAGCACAGAGTTATTAAAAATGGAATTTAAAAGTTTAAATGGTGTTGCAACACGAGTAGACAATGTAGACATTGTAGACTTGAGTCAAAATGACGCAGATCTTATAAAACAAACTTTGCAAAAAGATTTAATTGTAGTTCTTAAAAATCAAAATAGACTACCTTATCATTTTGTAAATTTTGTAGAAAAGATAGGAACTGTAGCAAACTATAGACAATTTATTTACACCAAAGAAGGAGAGTTTTATATGGATAAGACTCCTCCTAATACAAATCAATGGAAAAAAGAAAAGGAACTTTATCCTATACAACGAACCACTGCTAAGAAGAATAAAAAAGGAATTACCACAGGAATTTTTTCTAGTGGTATTTTGGATTGGCACGCCAACTTAAATGGATTAGATAGAGCAGATGGTGTAGCTTTACAGGGCTATGAAGGATGCGAAAATACAAGCACAAGTTATTTAAACACCAGTCTTGCTTACAATGATTTAGAAGAAGACTTTAAAAAACAATTAGAAGGTGTGCATTGTGAATATGAATATACACCAGAAGTATGGGCAAAGGGTTTGCCCGAAACACAATACAAAATGATGAAAAAAGACGGACAAGAAGGTCCTTATAAGATGTGGTTGCTTCAACAAAACATAGCAGGTGTGAAAGGTATCTACTTTTACACAAATAATAAGTGTAAAATTATTACAGAAGACCACACTTTATTTCAACGATTGTATGATCATGTGTTTCAAGAAAAATATATCTATCAGCATTGGTACGAGCCCGGAGATATTGTTTTAATGGATCAATTGTTAACATTACACAAACGTGATCAAAATGATCCAGATATTCTTGCAAAAAGAGTTCTCCACAGGATAACTTTTAGAATTAGTAACTACAATAATTTTATAGCAGATAACAACAAAATCTAATGCTACAATTTTACACACCCGTGTATGCTTGACTTTCTATTTTTTCCATGCTATATATACTACACACAGAGACAAAAGGATTTTGTTATGAACACTAAACCAAAACCCATTGGTTGGGCAACAACTATTTCAACACTGTTTTCTATGCCACGTGAAATGTGGGACAGTGTAATGACCATTGAAAAATCACCACTACGCAACTTAGACCCAATGGTAGCACATATGGTATTCCAGTGCTTATTCTTTATATGGAGCGGATTGTTTGCCGTAATGGTAGGCAGTTATGTAGTGTTTGGCATCAGTGCTATTGCACATATGGCTCTTATCACTGGTGTAACACTTACAGCAGTGACATTCCGTCAAGCAGAAAACAATCCAGAATCAATCAACAAACTTATCAAGTCAGGTAAGAAATACAACGGCCGAGCAGCCGATGGAGAACACGTATGAGCGAACAAACAAACTATTGCACATTAAAAGGCCTCGGTTGGGCTTTTTTGATTATTACATTCTTTATGGTGGGCGTTCCTGTCTTGCTTGCTGATCAAAAGTATTGCAAGCAAAGTATCCTACTGCCTTGCTTTCCTTGGAGCGAAACAAATGGATAAAGAACAAAAGCAAACAGAACAAGACGAGTTTGCAGGATGGGGAAGTTAATGACAGAAGCATGGACTGCTGGAATGATACTGGCATTTATTATCATAGGTGCTGTGTATATTGCAGTATCGGAGATGAATAAATGATTAAAGAATTTGTAAGAAAAATACCTGAATTTTGTATGACACATTGGCTCATACGCATACCACTGATTGTGGTATTCCTACAGCAAGGCTTTGCCAAATGGCCTATTGATGCAGAAACCGCAGCAGCATTTGAACTGACACTGTTGGTTTGGACTTTTGTGGTGCTAGGTGAAATTGGCGCAGGCTTTGGGTTGATCGTAGGTGGCTTGATGGATTATGTCAAACGCCTAAAAGAGTTTGGTGACTTGATCACACGCTTTAGTGGCATTGTCATAACAGGTATTATGACAGGTGTGATTTGGGTAGGCCAACCTGATAGCTTTATGGATGTGATCCTATATGACAACTTTCATGTACTACTTTGGGTAGGTGGAATGTACTTTGCTCTGCGAGGTAATCGTACTTGACTTGGTTATATTTTATAATAACTTACGGATGGTTTTTAGGTATGATACTATTTGCTTGGGCAATGGAACCTAAACCTAAAAAAGGCAATAGTGGTGTAAGATTATGAAGTGGCTTATTGTATTCGTTATGTTGGAAGCAGAACCTTTTGCACTAAAGACTCTGCCGTTTGAAACACAAAACGAATGCAAAGCCTATATCAATGATCCTGCTAACAGCGATAGACTTGCAATAGAAGTGATTGATGTGGCAGGATTTAACGATACTATATTAAATGTGGCTTGTATGCCCGCAAACAAAATAACGAGGGAGATGTTGAATGAAACCGAACAAGAAGTTTGAGTTATCAGTAGAAGATTTAGAATTAATCGAGTTGGCTCTTTTTAATGCACAAATAAAAGCAGACCAAAAAGGCAAGCGACAAGTACAAGAACTTTTAGGACGACTGCACAATCAAAAAAATTGGTATCGTCCGAAAGACGCAATCTACGTAGGAGGATAAAAGATGCGGATTTTAACTACACTAGGACTATTAATGGCAATGGCTACAAGTGCCTTTGCTGAATCAGCCACAGTTGAAATGTGGAACAAAGACCCAGACGACAAAAAACGCAAAATGGTGTTCTCACAAGAGATTGTAACCATTGAACCAGGGGAAAGTGTAACTTGGTTGGCAACAGACAAAGGACACAATGTCGAAATGATTGACGGTCCAGATGGATACAAATTGCCAAAGAAATCAAAACTATCAAAAGATGTAACATTGACATTTGATCAACCAGGTGT
>Ga0213866_10000394_pt1 | contig 35636 bp, 42 predicted proteins | sample PICome_11_FD_160079 | JGI IMG/M metagenome (GOLD analysis project Ga0213866, IMG submission 160079) | Coastal seawater microbial communities near Pivers Island, North Carolina, United States - PICO284 | ecosystem: Environmental > Aquatic > Marine > Coastal | place: USA: North Carolina... | reverse complement strand
ATGTGGGTAGACAAATATCTAGACCATGTAAATCCTAGCTCATTATATAATACAGCAGAATGGGTAGGTACAGGTATATCGGACCCATTTAGCGTGAGCGTTCCTTTTGATTACAAGGAAAATAGAGCAAAAGGAACTTTTAATACTCGTGGCGTAAATTTAGAGAAATGGTAATGGATAAGCAAGATAAAAATTTACTTATTAACTTTTCGCCGTTGCTAATTACCGCGGTGATTATGCTGTTTATGTTAATAGCAATGGAGGCATAAAATGAAACATATCTTATATTTTGTAAAATGGAACTTTACAGATATGCAACCTCATTCAAAACGAATGATAGCATATTTTGCGATTGCAATTCTAAGTGCTATATTTGTTCATGAAGATTTATTTTTTCTTGCACCAATATTAATCTTCATTGATCTTACGCAAGATATTATTCGGCATCGATATGCTGATTTTAAAAAAGAACAAAACGAACTTGTTCAAACTCTTAAAAAAAAGCATCTAAAAGAGTAAGATGGACAGATACGTTCTGTATACGTTCAACATGGCAGACGTAGAGGATCCTGAACTCTACGTTTCTGCACCAATCTACAAGTGGCAACAAACACCAGAAGGAAAACTTTGCATGAAGCACGGTTCAGACATTTCATACCAGATTAGCCCCGATGATTATTCGTACGGATATAAAGTAACATTAACAGGATATATAAACGACAAGTACGTAACTTACCTTTCATTGAAGAAAAAGAATTAGAAAAGACTTGACTTTTTTTATTTTTGTATATATACTTTTTATAAACTTGATTTGGAGATTAAAAAATGGCACTGCCAAAGACTAAAAGAAAAAAGCCTAGAGCTGCTCCCCGGCTTCAACGTGGAGCAAAACTTAAGGAACCTTCATGGGAGGGCTGGGAAGAGTGGACTGGCGAGCAGATACATCGCTTTAGACGTCATACACATGATTGGTATTACGAACACTTTAAGCCTGCAGACTTATACTCGTATGTTCCTAAGTGGATGGAAGACAACGGTTATGATAAAGAGAAAATCAAAGCCGTAAAAGCCGCTCCGGGCAGAGCTCTTAGTATTACAGCAAGTATTGTTGCACGTATGGATATGATGGGTGCGCCAAAAAAGACAGATAAAGAAGCAGCACATTGGGAAAGTCTTCCAGGTACTAGAGGTGAGCTTCGATGTTCAACTGAATTTTTAAAACTACGAGTTGACGAAGCAATCGTTGAAGGCAAAACAGCACTTAAGAATAAAGTTGAAGAAAAGAAAAAAGAAGAGAAGTCAGCAAAGCCTGTACTAACTATTCAAGATCGTATTCTTATGCAGGCTCATTCCGCATGTGAAGAAATTGATCAGTGGTTAGATGGACATGTAGAAGATCCGAAAACATTTAAAGTTGACGGTTTTGATATTAATAAACATTTCATTAGACAAAAAGTAACACAAGCTCATGCTAGAAAAATTAAAGAAATTTATAGTTCAGAATTGCGTGAAGTAGTTGACTGGCACAATATTCCTACTTCAGGACAACTTAAAAAGTTAGCCGAAAAGAACTGGAAAGAAGCGGATGACTGGGAACAGTTAAAAGAAGGTTACTCACATAGAAGTAAAAAAGAAATGGCTACTTGGCTGAAGGCTTTAGAAAAGATTATGTCAGCATGTGACATGGTTATTGAGAGTGCTAAAGCAACACGTAGACCACGTAAAGCAAAAGTATATAGTGCAGAAAAACTAGTACAGAAACTAAAGTTTAAAAAGTCAGATGACAAGTACAGTATTGTAAGTGTTAATCCTGCAGACATAATATATGCTAGTGAACTTTGGGTGTTTAATTGTAAGACACGTAAACTTGGCAAATATATTGCTAAAGATCCAGATCCGCAAAAGATGCAACGTCCTGGTAGTGGACTACAAGTTAAAGGCACTACTATTACAGGGTTCCACGAAGATGAAAGTATACAGAAGACTTTGCGTAAGCCAGAAGAACAACTTAAAGAGTTTAAAAACTCAGGAAAGGTTGCGTTGCGTAAGTTTATGGATGACATAAAAACCACCGATACAAAGCTCAACGGGCGTATAAATGCGGAAACCATACTGTTGAAGGTATCTTGATAAATACTTACATGAGCGATATCGATAAGAACAATTTAAACACAATAGAACAGGGGTTTGCACAACTTAACGATGTGTTAAGAGTCCTTTCTAATAAACCAGTCACTGTAGACTCACTACCAGATAGGAGCATAAGTGGCGATAAAATCTACGCAGGTAAAATTGCAAAATTTCAAAGTATTGGCATAAAAGATGATGCTACACAACTAATAGTTCAAGTCGATGATGACGGTATAACTACCGATAATATTGATGTTGAAAACATTGTTGGTGAAACTACTGTTACAGGTAGGCTTCACATGCGTCAAGGCGCTCAAGTACATGGCAATATTTTTGTTGATGGTGAAATGACTGTTACTAAACTTCACGTTAATGAATTAATTTCAGACGTAAGACAAGAAAGAAACAGTCCTTTAACTTTTACACCCGACGACAACGGATCGATTAACGGAAAAGGTTTGTTGTTTATAGGTGATGGACACACTAGACAATTTGTGTATCAAGGTAGTAAGTTTTTCTCAACTGAAACTATCGATTTACACAAAGACTCGTCTTTTGCTATCGGAGGAACCAGTGTTCTTTCGCAAGACACGTTAGGTACTAACGTCCTTAGTAGTAGTTTAAGAAAAGTCGGAACACTAAGAGACCTAAAAACAACAGGTTCATTAGATGTTGATCAGTTTATATTCTGGGACACGAATACAATGCGTTTAGGTATTGGTACAGATGCAGGTAATGCACTTGTAAGTATCGTAGACGGTGATTCAGAATTTATTATACAACCAGATACTAACAGTGTTACTATGGGTTCGTATACTACAACTGATTTAAATATTGTTACAGACAATACAACTAGATTATCTATTTCCGAATCTGGTAAAATTACTATAGGATCAAATATTGAGTCTAAGACTGTTGTACAAGGAAAATTAGGAGTTAATATAACACCTGATTGCGATGTAACTACAGCAGGCCCAGTTCGATTTGAAGGCAAAAAGTTCGAAGTTGGAAATGATATTCCAACTACAGGATCATACAGAAAAGGTGATATAGTATGGTCTGACAATCCTAAGCCAACTGGTTATGTTGGTTGGGTTTGTGTTCGTGAAGGTACTCCAGGAAGCTGGAAGCCTTTCGGACAGATTGCTTCTTAAACACAGAACTGGAATAATATATGCTAAAAGACTCAAATCTCTATGAGAAAATCAGAACTATAACATCACGACAAGCAAACGCATGGAAAATATTTGGTAAATCATTACCACTGATTGTTCTCTCTGTCTTTTTTCTATTACATGTATTTGGTTTTAATACACTGTCAGAACAACTATTAGTAGTTGGGGGTGCATTTTTCTTTGCTGTCGCCTGTGTATGGTGGTGGTGGGCAATTAATGTAATGGTACAGGTTGCAAACTTAATGACTCGAGCAACTGAAAAGTTTGAGGAAGTTAAAGATGACATAGTTGATGTCAAAAAAGAAATCAAGTCTCGAACAAAAAAATCTAACAAAAAATAATTTTCACTAAATATTTTTATGTATGTATTCGGAAACGGCGAAAGCCGATCAAAAATCAATATAGATTCCTTATCTGGACTAAAGTTTGGATGTAATGCTATTATGCGTGATTACCAAATGGACCATTTAGTTTGTGTTGATCGAAGAATGGTTGACGAAGCCGTTAAATCTAACGCAAATCAACATACAATAATTTATACTAGAGAAGATTGGATTCAAAGATACGAAGGTATTGAAAGAGTTCGAACAGTTCCTAAGTTACCCTACAACGGAATGACAAGACCCGACCAACCGTTTCAGTGGGGGAGTGGACCTTATGCATTATTACTAGCCGCAATGAAGTCAAAAGGCGACATAGTTAGCCTAATAGGTTTTGATTTATATAGTAAAACACAAAATGTTAATAATATATACAAAGGTACACCTAACTATGCTAAAGCAGAAAGCAGAAACATTGACCCAAGATATTGGATACATCAAATTGGTATGGTGTTTAAATGTTTTCCAAAAGTTAAGTTTAATATCTATCAAGATCGTTATTGGGAATTACCAGATTATTGGAATTTTTCCAATATTTCACTTGACAACCTAAACAATTTGTAATATAATAACTATTATATAGAGGACTTTAATACGTCGACCCTCTTTAAATACTCCGCCGTTATTTATATAGGAGAATAACATGGCTTATTATAGCACTAAAACATACGGACACAACATCGGACTATCAGCGGTGTTCCGTCAACCTAAGGCAATGCATTCACATTGTCATTTACTTCATGGATATAGTTTACAGTTCAAATTTGTATTTGGATGTTCAGACTTAGATGAGAAAAACTGGGCTGTTGACTTCGGCGGATTGAAGCCGCTAAAGGCTTGGCTCGAAGATAGTTTTGATCACAAGACAGCAATTGATATTGCAGACCCAGAACTAGAAACTTTTAAAGCATTAGAAGAAAAAGGTCTAGCAGAGATTAGAACTTTTGATGGTGTTGGTTGTGAGAAGTTCGCATATCACGCATGGAAGTTTGCTGATGAACTTATTAGAGAAATTAGCGATGGACGTTGTTGGTGTGAATCAGCTGAATGTGCAGAGCATGGTGCTAATAGTGCAATCTATACACCATACTCAGTGCAAAAGATGTCACACGTAGATGGCTAAGACATATATACCAGGAGAAACAAAGGAGCAACGTAAAGCCCGTAAAGCAATTGAAAAGGGCCTTGCTACTAAAGTTGTTGCTGAAGAACGTAACACCAGCGACAGACGCTATATCCTTTGTCTAAAGCACGGTCAGAAGTACTCTGCAGATTATGTAAACAAGTTATACAATATGACACAGCGTCATTGTACACTTGAACATGAATTTGTTTGTATTACTGAAGACCCTGCTTACCTCCTTCCTGGCATACAAACTATTCCTTTGCCAAAAGGTCTCGAAGGCTGGTGGAACAAGCCTTACATGTTTTCAAAAGACTTACCTATTAACGGCACAATACTTTACTTAGATTTAGATGTTGTAATATCTTCCAATATAGATAAGTTGTTCACATACCAACCTGATCACTGGTGTACTGTTAGAGACTATACTAGAGCAATGCGACCAAAGTGGCCTAAATATAATAGTTCTATTGTTAGATTTAAAACAGGACAGTTAGCACATGTATGGGACGAGTTTGAAAAGAATCCTAAAGAAGTTATGAGACAGCATTTTGGTGATCAAGATTGGTTATATGCTTCTACACGAAAACAACAAGCAATGCTGTATCCAGATAGTTGGACTCAGAGTTGGAAATGGGAAGTAAGAAAAAGTAGAGATTGGGCACCTGGAGGCAAAAGAGGCAGTCGAACATTTAGACTTATTGAAGATGTAGTTCCAAGAGTTGAATGTTGCGTTGTAGTTTTTCATGGTGATCCAAATCCAGAAATGTGTAAAGATCCGTGGGTGGTAGAAAATTGGAAATAAAGAAACATTATATTTTTGACGTTGACGGAACACTAACTCCTAGTCGTAGAAAAATAAACGACGACTTTGCAGTGTTCTTTTCAGACTTTTGTGCTAACAATCTTGTATACCTTGTTACAGGTAGCGATAAAGAAAAAACAATAGAACAAATTGGAGAAGAAATATACAGTTTATGTGAACGTGTATATAACTGTTCAGGCTGTGATGTTTGGGAAGGCGAGTTTAACGTAAGATCAAAAGAATGGAGTTTGCCAGAAGTAGCAAGAAATTGGTTGCGTAAAGAAATACAATTATCAGAGTTTTGTTTACGTACAGGTAATCATATTGAAGAACGAATAGGTATGGTTAACTTCAGTACTGTAGGACGCAATGCTACACTAGGTGAACGTAAGTTATATGTAGACTTTGATACAAAGACAAACGAACGTAATAGAATTGCTAGAGAATTCAATTTACAATTTCCAGCAATGGAAGCCAAACCAGGTGGTGAAACAGGTATAGATATATCGCCAGTAGGTTGGGATAAGAGCCAAATACTAGTTGATTTTGATCCTAAAGATGAAATATACTTCTTTGGTGATAGAATGGATAAAGATGGAAATGACTATCCACTTAAAAGAGAAATCATTGACAAGGACCTAGGAATATGTTATAATATTAACAATTATAACGAAACATGGAATATATTGAAACATCTATGATACTAAGACGCATAAAAAACTGGGCTGATGTATGCAAAGTACACTGGAAAGAAATTATATCTCTTGCTATCGCACTTCACTGGATAATGGATTTACTAATTATTATCCCATTATCATTACTAATAGGTTATTTTACCGGAGTACACTTTGGACATGGACATTAAACGTATAGGCTTTGCATGTAAATTCATGCACAACGACCAAACGCAAAAGAAAAAATTACTAGAAGAAATTCAACGACCGCTAAATACTCGTAGCACAACAGTACAGTGGTTGAACAGACAAACACGTGATGTTGCTGAAGAACGCTTGTGGGATATTATGGTTCACAATATTGCGTCATACGGAAAGTTAATTGATTATGTGGGAAGCCTTCCTCGAGAGCTTAGAATGGTCAGACTGGGTAGTGATGTACTTCCTGTTTATACCCAGCATGAGTGGTCTTATTATTGGCGTAAGCCTGATGTGGTTGCATACTGTGAGAAAGAATTTGCAAAAGTCGGACAAAAAGCGAAAGAGCTCGATGTTAGACTCTCCATGCACCCAGGCCAATTTACAGTCCTTGCTTCGGATAATCCGGAAATAGTAGATAGGAGCATAGAAGAATTTGAATATCACACCGATGTCATACGCTGGATGGGATACGGCAAACAATTCCAAGATTTTAAGTGCAATGTACACATCAGCGGCCGCCAAGGTCCAGCCGGTATCAAAGCAGTCCTCCCAAGATTATCTCAAGAAGCGAGAAACTGCATTACGATCGAAAACGACGAAATGTCGTGGGGTGTCGACGCAAGCCTCGAACTTGCAGACGACCTTGCACTTGTACTCGACATACACCATCACTGGGTCCGTACAGGAGAATACATTCGTCCAACCGACGCTAGATTTGCTCGCATGATAGATTCATGGCGTGGTGTGCGTCCTGTTATACATTACAGTTACAGTAGAGATGAATGGTTGCCCGAAGGCTTCACACATGAAAGTTTACCTAACATGGAGAACTTACTAGAAGCAGGACACAAGAAACAAAAACTAAGAGCCCACAGTGATTGGTATCCTAACAACGAAGCAAATGACTGGGCATTAGAATTTTTAGATTATGCAGACATTATGTGTGAGAGTAAGATGAAAAATCTTGCCAGCATTGATTTGTATAAATATTATGACGCAAGGAAAGACTATGAGCTATTTGAACAAAATGTACGGGAACAAGGGCGCCAGCTCGAAACACTCTGAAAAAGAGTCGACAAAAAATCCTAACCGCGTAGCGGGTGGACTTAAAGGTCAAGGTGTCGACCATTTCACTATGTTAGGTGAAGATGGCTCAGAGTTACAAATTCCAAGTCAGCGTTATGTATCTAGTTTGGAAGAACAAATAAGAAAACAGCGAGCAGCCTTAAACGTTCTAGAACGTAAACTGTCTCGCTGTGAAAAAACCATTGAGCAGCATACAGCTGCTATTGCTAGATCTACTTCTTAGAAGCGTTAAATACTTCTTTAACTAAATCGTCTTTCTTTTTTCTCTTGTCAATTTCTATACCAAATTCTCTACCTTTTTCTTCAAGTTGAGCTTTAGTTAGTTTAACAAGATCTGCTTTTTTTACTGTAGCCTTTTTAGCAGGCGCTTTTTTTGCCGGCGCCGGCTTTTTAGCTGCTGTTTTTTTAGGTGTTGACATTACCTGGTCTATTACGACAGGTACTGACCCAGCATCACTAAAAAAACTTTTAAGCCATTTAAACATAATAATCTCCATAATATATATTTTTGGTACATTTATTTATAAATACTAGTACAGGAGATACTAAAAATGGCTAATAGAATGGTTGGAACAAAAAGTTTAAAACTTGATAGAATTACAGGTTTACGTGCAGATGCACAAAATGGAGTTGGAGTAATGACCAAAGTGCCAGTTATTAAACCTGTAAAATTAAAAGATGAAAAGAGAGATATGTCTAACGTATCAACTTTTCGAGGAGCAAAAACATCATGATTAGAGAATGGATTAAATCACGTTTAGAAGAGCGTACATCTTGGGATGGAGCAATGCTTATAGGCGTTGGCGTTATTGTATTAATTGCAGGACCTTTTGCTAAGTTAGCGGCTTATGGCGCTATTGCATACGGTGCTTGGACTATCTGGAAAAGAGAAGACTAATAATGGCAACTGAAGACGTTGGTGCATATATCATTGAAATGAACGAATCCGATAACGAACGTGCAACTAATGGCGTTTCAAAAAAGTTATGGAATGTTGCTATTACTAACAAAGAGACTAACGAAACTATTGAAATAGATGATATCGTTAGTCCTTATGCTAGAGAAAAATGGTGTGCAACTGTGTTTAAAAATGCTAAAGAGGGCTTAGATCACGAAGATGGGCCTGATTGCTGTTATGTAACAGCTCGTTACAGATCATAATTTACTAATATCTAAATTACTTGAAACGCTCATGTCCCAAACATGTTTGCGTTCGACTCCCTTTTTCTGTGCAAAAACCTTACTATCACAGTTCTTACATACATGAAAGTAGTTGTTTGTTAACCGCTTAGGGTCCATACTTCCTCTTGGTCGTTCAAACTCTGTATTACAGTTATCACAACGTAATACTACATGAGTAGACTCTCTAATGTAAGAATGTTTTTTCCCGCATTTAGAATGCCTTACATGCCGCTTCTTTTGTTTGTATTCTTTTATAAACATAACTATATTTACATTAAGATTATAAAAACTATCGATAAATAACAGTAAGGAGACGCAATGATTTTACCTATTACACTCACAAAAAATGCAAAAAACAAAATTAACGAGCTTTGTGCTACTAATGCAGAGCATTTTGGAGTGCATTTAAGCCTTAAAGGTGGCGGATGTGCTGGTTTTGAATATGATTGGGGTATGATAGTAAAAGAAGATGTTAGTCCAAACGATGAAATTATTAATACAGGTGAAGGAAATTTAGTTATAGATTCTATGGCTCACATGTATTTGTTTGATTGTACAATAGATTATGAAACAGATGTATTTCAAACACAATTTGTAATTAATAACCCTAACGCACAGAGTGCATGTGGGTGTGGAATTAGTGTAAACTTCGACATGGATGCTGTCGAAAAAAATAACGAGAAAATAACGGAGCTCACATAAAATGGCACAAGGTAAACAAGACATTAATATCGGCGTTGAAGGTAATGACGGAACCGGCGATAGTATTAGAGAAGCGTTTAGAAAGGTAAATGATAATTTTACCCAACTATATGCTGTATTTGGACAAGGTGGTTCGATATCATTTACTGAATTTAGTGATACTCCAACACTAACACAACTCCAAGAGAATCCTAGTACATTTTCAAGACCTACTTTACCAGTAGTAGACGTTGCTGCTGAAGGTAGCAAGTTAGAATTTAGAAAATTAGTTAGTAACAGTTTCCTTGATGCATCTGTTGATGATACTGTACAATTTAGTTTAACACAAGGCGGTTACATTGTTGTAACAGCGGCTGGTGGACAACTAGAAGAAGACGAAAAACCAAAAATTAATTCAACTGGTGGTGGTATTAATGCTTCAGGAAATATTATTGCTGGTATGCCAACCAGTCTTAATGACATTGAAAGTAAATTATCCGTTCTTAATGCTGCACACGATGGTGCAGGATATACAACTGACAGTGTTGCAATATCAAAAGGATTTGCAGATACCAATTATCTAAAGTCAACTGGTGGCGGCACTGGCGCACAAATTAGAGTTCGTACTGAAGATCAAATCTTTACAGAAGATTATTCATTCACTATTGATAGTTTTACAGCAGGCGTTGCCAATATTACTGGTAGAACTGTAGACGGAACATTAATTACTGTTCCAGCAGGTCACGGACTTGATAGTGGTGCTAATGGTTTACCATTTAGATACGAAACTACAGGCACAAGTGCAACAGCAACACCAGCATCAAGTGCCGTTGCTCAACCACTTACAGATCTAAATCCAGTTTATGTTAGAGTTGCAAGTGCAACATCACTAGAATTTTATGAAAATGCTGAGGCTGCAAAAAATGCTACAGCAAATAGAAAGATCAGTTTCCAAGCAGGTACTGGTTCGGGAACACAAACACTAGTTGATGCAGAATATCAACCAAGTATACTAGACGGTAAGTTCCTTGCTAACGAAGCGATGCCTAGAGAGGCTGCACTTAGACGTCAAGGTGACCAAATGGATGGTACACTTTACCTTGACAAGCACCCAGGTGACTTAGCAAACATTACAACAGGCTTAGAAGATTTACAAGCCGCTACTAAATTTTATGTAGACAACACAAGTTATGCAAGTAACGTAAACTTGTTTGTTAGTTTACAAGGTGACGATAACCAAGTTAATACACCGGCAGGTAAAGAAGGTAGAGCATTAAGTTATGCCTATCGTACACTGAATGCTGCATTACAAAAAGCAGAAGAAATTATTGAAACAAGTAAGTTGGAACCTGGTCCGTATATGCAGACCATTACTATTGACGATACTACTCCAACTCATGTATTAAGTGGAAACACAAACACACTAGGATTTAAAGTTCCGGCAACATATAACGGACAACAAACAGCAAACTTTAAAGCATTAATGGATAATAACAAAGCATTTGTTCAAGAAGAAGTTATTGCTTGGACTAATGCACAGATTGCAGCAGCTAATGCAGCTGTTAGTTTAGATCCTAATGTTCCAGCAGAAGCAGAATTAATTAAATGGAAAAACTTTACCTACGACGAAGATATTTGTAAACGTGATGTAGGATTAATTTACGAAAGTTTAAAACTTGATGTTATTAGTGGTACTAACGCAAACAAACTTTCAAGACAAGCAGGTTTAAGATACTATAGTAATGCCAGTGGTGCTATTGCTATTGGGCCACAAAAATCACAAACACTTGCATCAATTGCAAAAGTTGAAGAAATTACTAGACAGTATGTTTTAACTAATTCGCCATGGCAAGGTGGTGTAGGTAACCCAGGTGTTTATCAAACTGATGTACAGCAGAATGTTGTTGCACCAGGAACGCCAGCACCTGCAGATGCTATTGCAAGAGTAGGTGATCTTTTTGATATTATTGAAGGTATTATTAATAACGGTATAAGTGGTGCACCGGTATTACAAGAAGGTTCTGTATACGTAATTGAAGTTGACAACGGTGGCAACGGCAACGTATACCAAGGTCAAGCAAGTAACACAGATTTAATTCCAGGTAAGGTTATTACAGGATCTAAGTCAGGTGCTGTATCAAGAATTGTAAACTATTATAGAGGCGACGAACTTGGCGGAGCAGGCAATGACCAAATTGAACTTCAACTTGAAGAACCAATAGAATTTATTGCTAGGTCTGATCCGGGTGTTGCTACAGCTGATGATCCAACTTATGAAGCAGGTGATGTACTTGAGTTTGGTAATAAAGTAAGTCAACAAAATATTACAGTATTTTTAGAAACTGGTATATTCTACGAAGACTATCCGTTACGTGTTCCAGCAAACGTTTCCATTAAAGGTGACGAATTTAGACGTACACACATTCGACCAAGAAATCGTGTATCACAGTCAAGATGGGCTAATCAATATTTCCACAGAGACAACTACTTTGATAATATGACACTACACAATCATAGTGTAGAAATTGAAGGTGAAGTAGAAGTAACATTATCGCAAGCGGTAACTGTTAATGTAGGTGATAAGATTACACAAACTGTTGCAACAGGAACAGCAATTGGTTTTGTACAAGAAAAGGCAACTAATTCAAACACTATAGTTGTACAATATTTTGACGGGTATGATCCAGTAACTAATAACGGTGTTCCACCAAGCGAAACAGGAAACGGGTATGCTGATGTAGTTCAATTTGATACTGTAGTAAACAACAATATTTCAATTAATAATTCTGTACAAAGCGGAACATACTTAACAACAGCGCCAACACAGTATTCAAGAGATACAAACTTTGGTTATCATTATGCTCTTGACCCAAGACGCCCAATTAACACTCAGGCGAACAGTGTAGTTAATGCAGGAGGCTATACTAATGCTGTTTCTATCTTAGAAAAAAATAGAGATGCTATTGTACAAGAAGTTTTATTATTCTTAGATGAATCGTCAACTAATAATTTAAACAATGGTGGCTTTGGTGATTATACTCAAGTTGAACTAACACTAACGGGCAACGTAACATTTAGCAGAGGCGACACAGTTACGCAAGCAGGAAGTGGAGTAACTGGTAAAGTAAAAAGTGATAGCACTGGAAATTCAGTAATTATTGTAGGACCAGATGGTATATTTGATACTAGTGGCGAACTTTCAGTAGGTGGAGTAAGCAAAGGAGCAAATAGTGTTCCGGCTACAGTACCAGCGGCAGTTGCATTTACATATGGTCCAAAATGTGCAAGAGACTTAGGACTTATTGTTGATGCATTGGCATTTGACTTAGAAAAAGGTCTTGTTGATCAGTCGCTTGAAGCACAAGGAAGATACTATGCAGGTGCTGTAGAAGTAGGTCAAGAAGTTATAACTTCAGCAGCCATTTTAGAAATTGGTAACATTGCACAGGCACTACTTGGTGCATCAGCAACACCAGTTGGAACTCCAAGTGTTCCAAGTTCAAGACAGGCGGCATCAGCATGGGATATTGCAGTGACAACATCACAACTTGCTGAAGCAGGAACAAGTACTATTGTTTCTGGATTATTAAATATTATAGTATTTGCGTTTAACAGCGAATACAATCCACCTAAGCACAACAAAGATATGGATGTCTTCTTAATGAATGACGCAACTATCTTACGTAACATGACTGTACAAGGTCATGGTGGATTTATGTGTGTACTTGATCCAGATGGACAGATACTTACTAAATCACCATACATACAAACAGGATCAAGTTTCTCACAATCAATAAACAAACAAGCATTTAGAGGTGGTATGTTTGTTGATGGTTTTGTAAGTAACATGCCATTAGAAATTGTTGAAAACATTACAAGTGCAGGTGTTAATGCACCATTTGAAATATTTGTAAGAAGTAGAAGAGATTCTAAACAAGTTAATAGTAACGGAGTAGGACTTGGATTATTTGCAAGACGTCCTCAACTACCTGCACCATTCTATGTAAACGGTGTACGTTACCAAGTTAATGCTATTAGAAACTATGACCCTACTAACGGTACAGCAGAACTTATACTTGATAAAAATTCAAACCCAGATGCAAATGATGAAGGACAAGGTTGGATTGGTGGAGAAAATTATCCAATCGTACTTCAAACAGCTGGTAACAGATCTATGCTTGGTAATGACTTTACGCAAGTTAATGATTTAGGTTACGGACTATTATGTACTAACAATGGTATATCTGAAATGGTTAGTATGTTTACATACTACTGTCACGCAGCTTATTATGCAAATAACGGTTCAGAGATTAGATCGTTAAATGGATCAAACGCTTATGGTAACTTTGGACTAGTTGCTGCAGGCGGTGACCCGAACGAAGTTGCACAAACTGGTTCATTAGCATTTAATACTTCACAAACAGGTAAAGTATATGTGAATCCAAGTGCTAGTGCAAACGCTAACGCATTACAAACATTTATATACACATACGATACAGACTTTGCTCCTTTACCAGAAGGTGAAATTGATGTAACATATAACGAAGAAAAAGAGATTGCTAGTATATCAGCAGCTAATCCTGTTGTATTAAATGTTGAAGCTCATGGATTTGTAGAAGGACAACGAGTACTTGTATCTGAAAGTAATATTCCTACTACTGGTGGAGGTGCTAACCCAGGACTAGACGGAATTCGATATGTTGGCCCTAACCCTTCAACAGGAACTTTAACACTTTACACTGATGCAGCACTTACTACAACATTAAACGGTTCATCGTATAATACAGGTGACTTAGGTAACAATGCTGTGATACAAGATGCAGGCGGTACAGCAACATCATCAAGTAGATTTGAAGTTGTATCCGTTACTGATGCACAATCAGCAGACGGTGTTCCGGGCGTTAACGAAGTTAAACTTACTCTAAACGGAGCATTAACTAATGTTCCTTACAACACAAGAGTAACTATTACAGCAGGAACTGGACAAACAGCAACGGCTCCTTTAGGTAGAGTAACTAGACCAATTAAAGATGGTGTTAATAACAGTACAATTTATGTAACACTACCAGAAAATAGAGATCAGTTTAGTGTTGGAGACACAATATACACAGACGGTACTACTACAAGTAGAACTATTGCAAGTATTGAAACTAACTTAGATAAAGCAGGGCGTAAAACTATTATTGGTGTAACAAAAACAAACCCTGTTGTACTCGAAACTATTGGACATAACTTTATAGACGAAGACGCAATTACTATTGTCGACGGTTCAGGAATAACAGAATTAAATGGAACGTATTATGCTAAAGTTAGCACAACTACAGGCGGAACTTCTAACGATAAACGATATGTAGAACTGTATAGTGATTCAGCATTAACTACACCAGTAAACGGAACAGGATGGGGCGGATCATACACAGCAAGATCAGGTAAAGTATTTTTAACTGAAATCGGCGGCAACCCACTAATTGGTGAAAACGGTGCTGTATGGAAACTGTCGTTCTCTAACTCAACTAATGACGAGTCAGTAAGTACAGGCGGCTTAGCAAAACCATTGTTTGCTGGTGAGTCAGTAAGTATTAGAGCAAGAGCCAAATTTATCTTAGACAATGTACAAACTGTTCCAATTAGACCTTCAACAGCAGTTGTGTTTGAAGAACAGCCAGAAAATACTTATCGTTCTATTAACTTTGACGTAACTCCAATTAGTACTTTTGATAATGCAGGTGAAGCAACTTTACCAGATGGTCAAAACATACTTACATTTGATAGTAACTATGATTATATTAGACAAAGAGTTGAGTATGATAACTATAAAGCACAGTTTAAACTAGTACTTGCAAGTGCTATAACTGGTGCAATAGCAGAAGGATCAGTTGTTAGACAAGGGTCTGCATCTGGTACAATAACAAAATCTGCAGGCATAGGTACAGAAGAGCTTTATATTAAAGACTGGAACGGTACTGATTTTACTGTAGGCGGAGGAAACATTGAACACGATGCCGCTGGTGACGGAAACTTTAGTAGTGTTGGCGGACTGGCAGGAAGCGGCGCTGTTAAATTAAGTTACTTAACAACAAACGGATTTAAAGAATCGTTTGGTGGTACACCAGGTGATAGATACATTGCTATTCCAGCATTAGGTACAGAGTCTACAGTAAGAATTCAAAATGCAGATATGATATTTGCATGGAAAGACAGAGTACATAAAGTTCTTGCATATCACGATGGAGCAGGAACAAGTATTGGTTCTATCGGAACAAGAGAAGCAGGAGAACCTAATTCACATGCAACAGGATTTGCGTATTTAGAAATTGACCGTAATCCAGTAAGTAACAAATATTATGACCCAGACGAAACAGCACCTACTACAGGTATTGCTGATACATTAAATCTTGGTAATGAAAATGATAATGTTAACCTTGCAATTGGTGTTCCAGCAGGTGAAGGCGCAGAGATTACTGTTAACATTTCATTATGTAGAGCAACAGGACATGACTTTAGTAACATTGGTACAGGTGGATTTAATACATCTAACTATCCAAATATTATCTTTGGACAACCTGCTTCAGATAAGACAGCAATCGTAACAAGTGATCCAACAGTAACAAAAGCACAAGTTTGGGAAAGAAACAAAGGGCGTGTGTTCTTTGCATCAACAGACGAAGATGGATTCTTTAGAGTTGGTAAGTTCTTTACAGTTGACCAGGGTACTGGTACAATATCATTTACAGCACAAATTAATATCTCAGGTCTAGACGGACTTGGATTTAAAGACGGTGAAATTATTAGTAAGTTTACAAGTAGTTTCACACAGTCAACAGCAGAACTTAAAAATGTCCCTACAGAAGTTGCTGTAGTAGATTACATTAATAGACGTTTAGGATTTGATGAATTTAACGTAGCAGATCCTGCACCACTTACAACAGTAATGAGTGCAACCAATCCGCAATTAACACCAGTAACAGTAGGTGGAGAAACTACACATACACTGAACATGACAAATGGTAGAATTACTTTACTAAAACGTCCTGTTGCAGATACTGATGCGGCAACCAAAGAATACATTGATAACAGAATATTTGCAAATGATGAATTTGAAGATCTTCGTAACGTAAGTTTTTATCAAACAGATTTCAATAACCAAAATGGTCAAAGTGATTTAATTGTACTAACAGGTAAAAAGAAAATATATGTCAAGTACGTTGCAGGAACTATGTTCTCAGTAAACGATGTTATATATGGTGAAGATACTAATAGTGCAGGACGTATTGTTGACATTAGTGATACATTCAAATTTGACAATGGTGAAAATAGTACAGACACAGCATCAGGACTTGATGTACAAGTTATAACTTATACTGTTTTACCATTAACAATGGTTAACTTAGATGCAACTGGAACTGTTGCTGTAAGAGGACAACTGTTAAGACAACCTTCAACAGGCGCACAAGGTTATGTATTACATCCACAAACTGTAGTTGGATCAGGTAAAACAAGTGCTACACAGATAATTCTAAGAGAAGTAACAGGATCATTTAATGGTACTGCTATTGAACTTGTAAACAATCCAGGTGGTAGTGAAACTGTAGTTGCAACATCAGCATTGGTTACTAGCACAGCAGCTATTGCAGACGGTGTAAGTGGAGATCCTATAGACTTCCAAGCAGAAACTATATCAAACGGAAGTGTATCAAGAAATACTACACAAGGTAGAGATGGTCTTGCTGTATATCCAATGGTTGAAGTTGCAAACGCAAGTGAAAGCAAAACTGGTAATCCTGGTGATGCATCACGTAGTGATATTAACATAACAGTAACTAGATCAGAAGATGCTACAAGTGTTAACTTACAATATCAAGCAGAAAGTTTACTAGATGCAGATGTTAATACAAACGCAGACATACAACAACAAAAACTATTAATGCAAAAGGCTCCTGTATTACAAGACAGTGACGATTTTGAAGACTTTACTACTAATGGTAGAAGAGTAAGTCAAGCAAACAAAGGTATTGCTGCATTCTCTGCAGATGCATTTGCTGAAGATCAAATATTTGTATTCACAGGATCTATTAGTGCAAACGTAGGCGATATTATAACACAAGGTTCTAATACTGGTTACATTGATAAAGTTATTAATGGCACTACTCTTAAAGTTAGAACAAGTGATACATTTGTTACAGGTGGAGCAACAACATGCTTTATTACACCAATAACAACATTTAACTTACCTGGAAGTGCTAACGCTGTACAACAGACTTCAAGCATAAAAGGAACACCGGTTGATTCAACTAGAACTATTACTACAATAGAAAAAACTGGTTTTGTTAATGTTAAAGATAGAGGTATAACATTTGATAAGATTCAAGATATACCAGAAAAAACTGTAATTGGTAGAGGTGACATTGGTGACCCTGCATACAATACAGACGGTATACCATACGCTGTTAGTTTTGATCAAATTATTGATTTAGGCGGGGCAATACAAGATAAGGATTTTGCAAATAGTACAATTACAGAAGTTGGTGGTTGGGTAATACAAACCGAAGGACTTGTTAGTGTTGCAAACGGTGCAACTGTAAGTTCAGGTGGTGTTAGTGCAACTGTACAAGGCGCTGTTACAAGTGAAAATAAAATTATTGTTATAAATGCAACTAGTACTTTCCCAGGAACAGGAACACTTGCAGGAGTAACAGCAGACAGTCATGCATCTGCAGCAACTATTGTAAGTGCAACTCAATTCTCAAGTTCGGGTGAAGCACTAGTTAAAATGGCTGAAGGTGTATATGGTACTACACAGATTACTAAAGCAGGTGAAAGTAACCAATTAGTACGTACACTTGATAGTAACGATCAAAACGATCTAACATTTGTTTCAGCAAACACTGAAGGATTTATTAATGTTAAAGGATTGTTAGTTGATAGTCGTAGAGCATTAGATACACGTACTGCCAGTGGCGATACATTCTTAGACATTTATACACCAAACGAAAATTTAGCAATGAGCATATCAGGTGTTACTCCTGGCGCTAGTGAAGTTGACGAAAGTATAGTTGAAATTCCTACAGCAAGTGTTGACATTGGTGACATGGGTATAAGAGTAGAGCAAGTTACTACACCGGCAACAGGCAAAAACGGTCATGCCAGTGTGTTCCAACAGAACGCATCTGGTAATACGCCAGCAAATAGTAAACCACATTTGGCTGTTGATTGGGTGTTTACAAACTTTATTCAAGACCCAGACGATCTAACAGCAACTGGTTCAGGTATTGCATTAGGTGCAGTTACACCATTAACAACTGCTGGTCAAACAGCAATTATTGCTAACGGTAAAAAAGCATTATTAGCAGATTCAACAGGAGTTGTACTAAGATCAGGAGACGTCGATGTACTAACAGCATTATCAGGAACAACCACAGTTAAAAATGCATTTACTGTTGAAGGTAATACAACACTTGGCAGTGGCGATGATACATTAAGTATTGGGTCAACTATCATTACTGATGTTGACTTGCAAAGAACTAATGCAGACTCCGCAGGTTATACTTTAGACATTATTAAGAAAACAAATAGTGTTGCAAACGCAGACGGTGTTGGTACTATTAACTTTAGAAGCAATGATAGTGCAGGACCAATTGCTACTTTACATACATACGGTGCTATAAAATCAACAATAGCCGATATTGCAACTGCAAGTAAAGATGGTAAACTTGAATTACAAGTACAAAGAAATAATACTCTTACTACAGCAATAGCAATTGACGATGAAGTTGATGTTACTGGCGTATTAAATGTTAGTGGCGCACTAAATGCAGCTAGTACATTGAATGCAAACTTAACTACTGACGCATCTAGCACATCTTCAGGATCATTGATTGTAGATGGTGGTGCAGGTATTGCTAAGAAACTATACGTCGGTGGCAACTTTGACATAGGTGGTAAGTTTAATGTAACAGCATCTAGTGGTAATACAGATATTGACGGTACTCTTGTTGTCAACGATACAACTGATGCATCAAGTTCAACAACAGGGTCAGTAATAATTGACGGTGGTGTTGGCATTGCTAAGAAATTGTATGTTGGAACTGATTTAGATGTTTCAGGAGATACTGTAATTGACGGTGACTTAACCGTTAGTGGAAACTTTGACTTAGGTGACGATGTTACTGCTGATACATTTACTATTGCAAGTACACTTGACACACCACATATTAAAATTAGAAATACACAAGAAAACAACGGTGTTAGTGATAATATAATTGAATTCTTCCATGACACAGCAACACCAGCTGATGAAGACTACTTAGGTGCATTACACTTTAAGATGGACAATTCACAAATTGCCGTTGACGGTGGTGTTAATTCTGAAATGGTTGTTAGAGCTGTTGATGTAACACTTGGTAGTGAAAAATCTACGTTTGACTTCTTAACAGCTAATGGAACTAATGCATCTGCATTAAAATTCCAAATTGGTACTGATGCAGTTATAACTCATGCAAGTATTTTGCCTGATGCAAATGACTCAGTGGACCTTGGTGCTACTGGTCAAGCGTTTAATCAAATACATGCATCAGCATTTGTTGGACCACTAACAGGGGATATTACAGGTGATATTACAGGTGATGTAACTGGTGACTTAACTGGTAATGCTGACACAGCAACTAGTTTAGCAGACGGCGCAGCTAATCAAGTACCGTACCAAAGCGCCACAGGCACAACTAGTTATGTAGCAGCAAACGCAACAACAACACAAAAATTCCTAGCAATGACTGGCGATGGTACTAATAGTGCAGCTCCAGTATGGGACACACTTGATGCAAGTGCTGTTGACAGTGGTACATTTGCTGCTGCTAGAATACCAAATTTAAATGCAAGTAAAACTACTGCTGGTACATTTGATGCTGCTAGAATACCAAATTTAAATGCAAGTAAAATTACTGCTGGAACATTTGATGCTGCTAGATTACCTGACTTGGCAGTTAGCGACTTTGGTGGATCAGCTGTTCAAACAGGCACTGAAGTTGCAGCTGATGGTACAAGTTTAACTGACAACGATACTTCATTCTTAACAGCAGCTGCTATTAAAAACTTTGTTGAAGGTAAAGGATATGCTACAAGCTCAGGTGGAGTTTCAGATGCAACGAACGCAGCTAATTTTGCTGTTAACGCTGCAGGTACACCAACTACTGGTAGTTTTAATGTTGTATTAGTTGCTAGTAACACTGGTAATAATGCGGCAAGAGTAGACAGCGGAGGACTTAGTTTTAATGTTAGTACTCAAACACTTAATACTATAGCATCGTCAGCAAACTACGCTGACTTGGCAGAGAAATATGTAGGCGACGAAGCATACGAACCAGGTACTGTTGTTGTATTTGGCGGTGATGAAGAAATTACTGCGTGTACAATAAAAGGTGATCGTAAAGTAGCAGGTGTTGTATCAACTGATCCTGCATACTTAATGAACAATCAGTTAGAAGGCGATACTGTTGTTCCATTAGCACTAACAGGGCGTGTTCCTTGTAAAGTAATTGGTACTGTTGCTAAAGGTGACATGCTTGTAACTAGTGCTGTTCCTGGATATGCTATTGTTGATAACGATCCTAAGATGGGTACTGTAATTGGTAAGGCTGTAGGAACAAAAGAAGATGACGGCAAAGGCACTGTAGAAGTTGTAGTTGGTCGCTTATAATAAATACATGTACACAGGAGTTAAATAGATGGCATTAAAAACAATTAATTTAGGAAATGTTGCTAACGACGGAACAGGTGACGATTTAAGAGAAGCATTTGAAAAGGTTGTATTTAACTTTTCTGATTTAGATGCTAGAACTCCTGAAGCAACTACTGTAACAAATTTAGGAACAGGAAGCGGACTTTACTTTGATACAAACGTAAACGATTTAAGATTTAAATCATTAATCGGCGGACAAAATGCAACACTAACATCAACAGATAATGAAATTACAATTGACGTTGATGCAGGTGTAACACAGTTTGTCGTTGCAGGAGACACCGGTAGTTTAACGGTAACTGAAAATACTACAGTTACTATACAGGGCGGAACTTTAGTAACTACTACAAGAGACGGTAATAACATTAGAATTGATTCTAGTGCATTGGGTAGTCTTTCACAAGACCCAGCACCGCAACTAAGTGCTTCTTTAGACGCAAACGGACAAAGTATTGGTAACATACAAACGCTGACAGCAGTTAGTGTACTAGGTAATCTTACTGGTAATGTTACTGGTAATGTACACAACATTGATATTAGAGAGTTAGACTTTTATCGTCAACCTAGTAACAGTTGGGACTTTGGATCTATTGGTGATGTAGCAGTTACAAATATTTACGACTTTTTATTTAAAACAGTAAACGTAGACTTTGGTGGCATTGCTTCAGCAACTCCTAACATAACACTAGATGCTGGCTCAATTAATATACCGGCATTCTAAATAAAGGAATAACCTTGAATGGCGAACATCTGGACAGTACAAAATAACCTAAGTTTAGGAACATATAACGAATCAGTATCATTAAGTGGTGCTAACGCAATTCAGTTAGCAGTTCCTGTTGGTACTACAATAGCACTGATTAGCGGAAACATTCCTCCAGGTTTAAGAATTGACGGTACAACTCTTAGAGGTACTCCTCTAGAAGTTGCAAGAGAAACAGAATTTAAATTTGTACTAAGAGCAACACTTAACAACGAAGTTGAAGATAGAACTTTTAAAATTACGATTGTAGGTGCTGATGCTCCTGTGTGGGTTACACCAGAAGGCGAATTAGCACTTGGTAACAATGATGCATTATATGTTTTAGACTCAAGTCCAATAAACTATCAATTGCAAGCCACTGATAAAGATTTAGCAGCTGGACAAAATTTAGAATACTTTATAGCATCGGGGGACGGACAATTACCACCTGGTATTACATTATCATCTACAGGCTTAATTAGTGGAGTTGTTGATCCAGTATTAGCGTTAGACAAATTAGCAGCTCAAGGTTATTATGATGATAACGCATACGGAGCATATGCATTTGACTTTGGTACAAGACCGGCAAACGGTTATGATAGTTATTTTTATGACGTAGACACATATGACCTAAGTGTACCAACAAAGTCACCTAAAAAACTTAATAGGAATTATCAATTTACTGTAAGTGTATCAGACGGTGATACCGTGGCTAAACGTAAATTTAGAATTTATGTAGTCGGTGATGATTTCTTAAGATCAGACAACACTATATTACAAATTGGTGATGCGACATTTAGTGCAGATAATACACACGTTAGAACTCCTATATGGCTAACACCAGGAAACCTTGGATACCGACGTGCAAATAATTATGTTACTTTATTTTTAGACATTGTTGATAAAGAAACACTGTCAGGATTTGTTGGGTTTACATTAGAAGATGTAAACGACGACGGTACTCCTAGTGTTATTCCTCCAGGATTAGAACTTGATAGTGCTACAGGTGAATTAGCAGGTGTTGTTCCATATCAACCAGCGGTTACAAAAGAATACAAATTTACTGTAAATGCTGTTCGTTATGCAGCAACAGGAACAACTACATTTGAAAATGTAGATATTGTTATACACGATAATGCTGTAAAAGGTGACACAGTAATTAAAATTAAGAAAAACAATAGACTTCTTGATTTATTAGATCAAACTATCACTATTAAAGGACAAACGTATTTGATAACAGAAGTTAATAATGCTATATTAGCATTTGATACTATTACTATCAATAGACCTTTAGAAACATACACAAGAGCAGGTCTTGTGTTTACAGAAGAACTTACTGATAGCACAACTAGTACACTCGAAGCAAACAAAAAGAAAACATTTACAGTAACATTACTAGGCGAAGTTGATTCAACTATTACATGGTTATCAGATAGTGATTTAGGTATTATTGGAGCAAACTATACAAGTGTATTTGCTGTTAAGGCTAAAACATCTGTACCAAATGCTGTTATAAGATATACATTGACTAGTGGTAGATTACCGCCCGGACTTACACTTGCACTTGATGGTGAAATATTTGGTAAGGTAAGACAGTTTGGTGAAAACTATTATAGATCTTTTTGGAAATCAGGAAGGGTATATAACGCTGGAGATGTTGTAAATTATAATGGAAACTTGTATCTTGGAAATAGTACACATACTTCAAGTGGATCTTTTAGCACTGATTTAATTACTAAATGGGAGCCTTACAAATTTGTTAAATCAGGATTACCAACTTTTGATTCTGGTGAATTAGTACTTGACGGAGACAGTACAACTGTTGATAAGTCTTATACATTTACAGTTAATGCAGAAGACCAATTTGGATTTAGTGCAACAACAAAATCATTTACTATTAATGTTGACGATCCAAATGATTTTGTGTACAGTAATTTAATTGTACAACCAATGATGAAAGAAACACAAAAAGCACTCTTTAATAACTTTATTAGTGATCCTACTATCTTTACTCCGAGTGATATTTATAGACCAAGTGACATACAGTTTGGTATACAGAACCAAATTAAAATGTTAGTGTATGCAGGAATTGAAACTAAGTTTATAGAAGACTATGTTGCAGCTGCTTCTAAAAACCATAAACGTAAGAAATTTAAATTTGGTAATATAAACACGGCTATTGCAAAAATACCAGGAACAAATGATTCAGTATACGAGGTTGTATATGTAGATGTAATTGACCCAGCAGATACTAACAAAGGTGTTGTTAGAGAAAGTATAAAAATTAAAACTAATAATGCACTTAAAATTAATCAATCAAATTTTGAAACACAGGATAACTCATCAGGAACAATAGATCAAAACAGTGATAGATTTAGACCTAAAACTAATCCTATAGACATAAGCAGCGATGCTGTCAAAATTAGTGAAAATTTAGATAACAAACGATACATAAGTAACATAACAAATATGAGAAACCAACTTGCTAAAGTCGGTGTTTCAGATGGGAACTTCTTGCCATTATGGATGAGAACCCCACAAGAGAACAGTATTGAAGAACTAGGATATATTACAGCAGTTCCGTTGTGTTATTGTAAGCCTGGTCAAAGTGCTGACATAATTATAAACATTAAAAACAGTGGATTCGACTTTAGTACATTAGAGTTTGAAGTTGATAGATATGTAATTGATTCAACTAAAGGTAATAGTGAGGAACAATACATCCTTTTCGCAAACTACGAGTTTAATATTTAATAACGATAAATAGTTGTAGGAGAACATAAAACATGGCAAGTAATATAACCAACGCAAATATAGACGCTGACTTTCCAATAGCAGGTCAGGATAACGATAGCCAAGGCTTTCGTGATAACTTTAGTGAAATTAAAACAGGCTTAGGTACAGCGGCTACAGAAATAACATCTTTGCAAACAACTACTGCAAAGTTAAATGCAAACAATACTTTTTACGATAGTGAAAATGCTGTTCCAGTTGAATTAATTAATCCAAGATTAAGAGAAATTACTAAAACTTATCATCAAACAGGTTCTCAAGGTAGTGCTCAACAAGTATCACCGTTTGATGTTTCTTTTTCAGGTATTGAAGGCGGACATTATCATAAAATTACAGTTGGTGCAGTATCGCCAAATGTTAGTGCAAACATGACAGTAAATGTTAGTGGTTGGCCAGCATCAGGTGAATATGCAGAGATGCGTTGTGAAATTTTTGCTCAATCAGGACATGCTATAACAGTTACTTGGGCAGCAGGCTTAGGTAGCGTTTTAAAAACTGACGGTAACGCAATATGGGATTCATTTGTTGTTAACAGTTCGGCTAATCCGCACATTGTTGATTTTTGGACAACAGATGGCGGTAATACTGTATATGGCAGATATCTAGGACAATATTCTTAAGAATGACACACCCTCTAACAAAAGTTGGAACATTAAAGGATAACGAGTTAGAAGATAAAATTATTGATCTAAGTTCTCGTTATTGGAAAACAACTAATCCAGAAGTACAACAACAAATCATGCTAATTCTTGATGATTATAGACAAGAACTTAGTGCTCGTCGTGCAAAACAGCAAGTTAAAGAACAAAATGGCGAAAATGATCTTGACAATTTAATTAATATCAGTTAAACTGTATACATGCTTATGAAAACTGACGAACTCGGTATACCACGATTCTCTAACAAAGATTTAGTCGATATGATCTATACAGGTCATATGGATAAAGTTCATGTGGTTTTGTGCGATGCAAACGACGATGTAGATAAGTTTAACAAGGCTATGGAAGAACAGGGTCTAGACAAACTACAAAAGTATATTCCACTAGATGTAGATCAAAAGACTTTTGACGGTGTATGTCAAGGTGAATGGTTTATGCCTGATGAATACAAAGACATTAATGTATATGAATATGTGCTGGGCAAAGCAGAAACACCTTGTCCGCAACACATACAAGACCGTATATGGGAAGAATTAGATGCTTTTAAAGAACGTGATATGCACAACTTATTACGTTATATGATCTATCTAGTAGACTTTATGCGTGAGAATGATATTGTATGGGGTGTAGGTAGAGGTAGTTCAGTAGCAAGTTATGTGTTATACTTAATAGGTGTACACAAAATTAATTCAATTCAGTTTGACCTGGATTGGCGCGAGTTCCTTAGATAAATACGTATATAATAGGAGAATTATAATGGCAATGAATAAAAACGTAAACAAAGTTTACAAGACTATGAAGGGTAAAACCGTAGACTTAGAACTTTTAAGACAAAAAAATGAAATGACTCCAGCTGTCGGTAATGCTAGAGTTAATGCACGTGGCGACGAATTAGGTCCAGGTGGCAAAATTATACGTAAAAAAGAAGATGTACTTAGAGATTACTATGCAGATAATCCACAAACTGTACCTGACGAAAGTGTAGGAAAAATTGTTGCAGATGAACCTGCGGCAGTAGAAGAATCAACATCTAAGCCTAAAACAACTAGAGCTCAAAAGAAAGCAGCATCTAAAGAAGTAGTAAATGAACCTACCGAAGCTGAACTTGCTGAGTTTGATGATGATTGGGTAGAAGATGAAGATGGCAATTTTGTTAAAAAAGGTGACTAATGTCTGAATATATTGATTATGACCGATTAACACAAGGTCAAAAAGGTGTCAAAATGACACACAAGGGGAAGCCTAGAGCAATAGGTAATCGTGTACTTGTTACCGGTATGGACTTTGGTGAACAAAAAACTGAAGGCGGAATTATTATTGCAAGTGACGATGGTAAAACTAGAGGCATCTATCCTCGCTGGGGCCAAGTATATTCAAAAGGCCCAAAGAACAAAGATGTCTATAATGTAGGACAATGGGTTCTAGTCGAACACGGTCGATGGACTAGAAGTTTTGAATGCGACACTGGCGAAGAAGTTTTAGTACTTAGAATGGTCGAAGCAGAAAGTGTGCTAGGCTATGCAGATGAAAAACCAAATGACTTACGTCTAGGTGAAGAATACAGTGACGGTCCAGACACCGTTGACCCACAATCGTTTATACCAGAAAAGGACTAGTAAATGAACTACGTAGAAAAAATTGCCGAATGGCATCATGACCGTAATTTAATTGACGGAAGTACTGATAAAGATCAGTATATGAAGTTGATACAAGAAGCAGGTGAACTAAGTGATAACATCTGCAAAGGAAAAGATATTCGTGACGATATTGGAGACATGATGGTTGTACTAATTAACATCATGACTAGAAACGGTATTACAATGGAAGAATGTCTTTCCGTAGCCTATGACGATATTAAAGATCGTAAAGGAATGATGGTAGACGGTGTGTTTATTAAAGAAGCAGATCTAACCAAACTTTCTTAAATAATTCTTCCAAAAGAACTTGACTCTTTAATGCTTATACAGTATAATGTAAGCATTAAGGAGTTTTTTTTATGAAATTACCAACACAATTAACAGGCTTAGGTACAATGGGGTTAACCGGAATTGTATTAATGTACCTGCATATTACTGGATCATTAGTAGGATGGGCTTGGCCTGTTTTATACCTGTTTTTAATTATTGGCGGAATTGGCCAGGAGAATACTAAAAAATGAGCATACATGCTTCTATTGACCTTGAAACAATTGACACAAAACCAAGTGCTACAGTTTTAAGTTTAGGTGGTGTTAAGTTTGATCCTAAATCAAACGACGAACCACATTCAGAATTTTATATTAAAATTTGCATCGAAGACCAAGATAAGTTAGGTCGTAGTGCAAGTGATGATACAATAGAATGGTGGGGTAAACAAGATGAACAAATACGTAATGAAGCATTTGATCAAACCGGAGCCGTTAGCGTAGATGAGGCTTTAAAACAGATTAGTAAGTTTAGTGTTGGTGTTGATACATTTTGGGGACAAGGATACGGTTTTGACTATACCATAATGGAAGACATGTTCCGCCAAGGCGGAAGACCTATTCCGTGGAACTTCTGGCAAATACGGGATTCTAGAACACTTTTTGGGTGTTGTAAACAAGATCCACGTAAAGCAATACAAAACGATTTACACAATGCATTAGCAGATGCTTACTATCAATCAAAAGCAATTCAGGTTGCTTACAAAGAATTAGGAATTGAACGTTAATGATTATGGAAATGATTCCTCTTTTTATTATTATGTTTGTAGTTGTTGCCTTTTGTGGTAGACAAGTTTACATTTTACTTAAAGAGGACTTTAAGGATTGACAAATTTTACAAACAATGTTAAACTAATAGAAACAATACGGAGAAGAACTTGAAAGAACTATGGGTAGAAAAGTATCGTCCTAAGACGATAGACGGTTATGTGTTTCGTGACGAGGCACAACGTAATCAAGTAAAAACTTGGATTAAAGAAAAAACTATTCCACATTTGCTGTTTAGTGGTAATGCAGGCATTGGTAAAACTACACTTGCAAAATTACTATTCAACGAACTTGAAATACAAGAATTAGATATTCTTGAAATAAACGCATCGCGAACAAACTCAGTAGATGATGTACGTGATAAAATTGTAAACTTTGTACAAATGATTCCATTTGGGGAATTTAAGGTTGTATTATTAGATGAGGCTGACTACTTATCTCCAAACGCTCAAGCGGCGTTGCGTGGTGTTATGGAAGAGTATCATACTACTGCTCGTTTCATTCTTACTTGTAACTATCCAAATCGTGTTATTCCCGCTTTGCATAGTAGGTGTCAAGGTTTCCACATTGCTAAAATTGACCAAACTGAGTTCACAGCTCGAGTCGCTGAAATACTTATCACTGAAGGTGTTACTCCTGATTTGGATACGCTAGATACATATGTAAAAGCAACATATCCAGACTTGCGTAAGTGTATTAACACTGTACAGATGAATAGTGTAGACGGTGTGCTAAACAAGCCTAACAAAGGTGACACAGGAGAAAGCGACTGGAAACTTGAAATGGTTGAATTGTTCAAAGCAGGCAAGATTCAAGAAGCACGTAAATTATTATGTGGTGCAATTCGTCCAGAAGAGATGGAAGAAGTATATCGTTGGTTATATGATAACATTGAACTATTCGGATCTGAAGAACAACAAGATAAAGCTGTACTAATTATTAAACAAGGTTTAGTAGATCACACACTAGTTGTAGATCCAGAAATTAACTTAGCGGCAACACTAATTAAATTAGCAAAATTATGAACTTAAAGAAAGAATTAAAAGGAATGGGCCTTATAGTAGGAAAAAAGAAGACGCAACAAATGTTTAAAGTTGGCATTGTTATGTGGACTTTATTTGTATTAGTAATCGTATTTTCTGTATTAGGAGGATAAATGACTTACTTAGTCACAGATAATTGTATTAAATGCAAACATACAGATTGCGTTGCAGTTTGTCCAGTTGATTGTTTTTATGAAGCAGATAATTTTTTAGCAATTAACCCTGATGAATGTATTGATTGCGGAGTTTGTGAACCTGAATGCCCAGTGGGAGCTATTGTTTCTGAGATAGCTGTTAGTTCTGAAGAACGAGAAAAATGGGATGAAATTAATAGGCAAGTGTCAAGCTGGAATGTAAATATTGTTGATCAAAAAGATCCGCTGCCTAAAGCAACTGAAATGGATGGGTATCCTAACAAGTACGAAGAGTTTGGTATTATACCAATTAAGGACATTACAAATGAGTAAAGGAAGTAGACGGCGACTACAACAAATTGCCGATGAACAAATGAAACAAAACTGGGATAACATCTTTAATAAAAAGAAGACCGACTATAAAGAAGTACAACAGGACCTCACTGAATTAAATGGTGATGGCAATAGAACCCGTGGAAGGTACGGCGAAGACAATGATAAAAGCAATTCTAGCGTGTGATGATTACGGTGGCGTAAGTAAAAATGGTACACTACCTTGGCCACATAACAGTACAGACTTAAAGTGGTTTAAAGAAAATACAGCAGGACACGTTGTTGTAATGGGGTCAACTACTTGGGCCGACAAAGGTATGCCTAGACCTTTGCCAAATCGCACTAATGTACTAGTAACATCACAATTTCCTCCTCCCGAAGGTGCTGATATATACACCAATGGTGATCTAAACATACAATTAAAAGTTTTAGAAGAGCAGTATCCTAACATTATTATTTGGGTCATTGGTGGTCCTAATATTATTGAACAATGTTTAGGTGTTATTGATGAATTTTATCTAAGTCGTATTCCGGGTGCATATGCCTGTGACACGTTTCTTCCTATGAAAAAAATTGAAACTTTGTTTAAAGTTAAATGGGAAGAGGATCACGATGTAGTTAAATTTCAAATTATGGAGAAAAGATGATTGAAGTATTATATACTATAGTAGGTTTAATAATTTTAGCAGGTATTGGTTTAGCTGTTTGGACTAGCAGTGTAATGCTAGGCGAACGTAAGGCAAGATATAGAGCAGGTACTCACGACTATTACGACAATCCAATTAACAAAAAAGATATTACAAATAAAAAGAGAATGATAAAAGAATGAAACAGTATCTTGAAGCATTAGAATACATTTTAGAAAACGGCAAAGATCGTAGAGATAGAACAGGTGTAGGTACACGTGGTGTATTTGGTTACCAAATGCGTTTTGATTTACGCAACGAGTTTCCTGCTGTTACTACAAAAAAACTTGCTTGGAAAAGTGTAGTAAGCGAACTACTGTGGTTTTTAGAAGGTAGTACAGATGAACGTAGACTAGCCGAAATACACTATGGTAAGCCACGAGACGAGCTAGTAGGCAAGACAACCATTTGGACTGCTAATGCAGATAAACAAGGTAAAGCATTAGGATACGAAGATGGAGAATTAGGACCAGTGTACGGCAGTCAGTGGCGTAGTTGGAGAGGCAAAGAGCATCACGTCGATCAAATTGTAAACGTAATGAAATCTATCTACACAGATCCAGATAGCCGTAGGCATATTGTGAGTGCTTGGAATGCCGCAGAAGTTGATACAATGGCGTTACCGCCTTGCCATACACTGTTCCAATTTCACGTTCAAGACGGAGAACTAAGTTGTCAATTGTACCAGCGTAGTGCTGATATGTTCTTAGGTGTTCCGTTTAACATTGCAAGTTATAGTTTGCTTACACACATTATGGCTAAATTATTAAATCTTAAAGTAGGCGACTTCATATGGACTGGTGGAGATTGCCACATTTATCAAAATCACTTTGAACAAGTAAAAGAACAAATTCAACGTCAACCAGTAAAAGGTCCTACACTTTGGATGCCTGAGTTTGGTACACTATTTGAAATCGCAGAAGCAGATCCTACAATGTTTGTACTAAAAGATTACAATCATATGGATAGTATTAAAGCGCCTATGGCAGTATGAAACAAAAGTTTATAGATGCATATATGGATGTTGCACAACGTTTTGCTCAACTAAGCTCTGCCAAACGATTGAATGTAGGTGCTATTGTTGTAAAAGACGATCGCATTATTAGTATTGGTTATAATGGTATGCCCACAGGATGGGATAATAAATGCGAAGACGAACATTTTAAGTCTAAGCCTGAAGTACTACACGCAGAATCAAATGCTATTGCTAAACTAGCAAAAAGTAGCGAAAGTGGTTTAGGAGCATCTATTTTTGTTACACATTCTCCTTGTATTGAATGTGCGAAGTTGATATACCAAAGTGGTATAAGTACTGTATATTATAAAGATGCGTATCGAAGTAGCGCCGGTATAGAATTTTTAAAGAAATCTAAAGTAAAAGTGATACATAATGATTAAAGAAAACGAAGTTTCACAAGAATATACTGCCGGTTGGTCTTCCAATGTAGAGACAGAATATCTTGGTAAGGGACTTTCTGAAGAAACTATTAGATTGATAAGTGACAAAAATAACGAACCCGAGTGGTTATTAGAATGGCGACTTAAAGCATTTAATGCTTTGCAAACTATGAAAGAACCTAACTGGGCAGAAGTAGACTACCCTAGAATTAAGTACGACGAATTGTATTACCACAGTCGTCCTAAAAAATTACTAAACAGTTTAGACGAAGTTGATCCAGAAATTTTAGCAGATTTTGCTAAACTAGGTATTCCACTAGACGAACAAGCAAAATTAGCAGGTGTTGCAGTCGACGCAGTATACGATAGTGTAAGTGTTACAACTACATTTAAAGATATACTTTTAGAAGACGGTGTGATATTTTGTAGTATCAGTGAAGCAGTAAAAGACTATCCCGACTTAGTTAAAAAGTATTTAGGCAGTGTTGTCCCGCAAAAAGACAATTACTTTAGTTGTCTTAACAGTGCAGTTTTTAGTGACGGTAGTTTTGTATACATTCCCAAAGGCACAACGTGCCCAATGGAACTAAGCACATATTTTAGAATCAATGCCGAACACACCGGTCAGTTTGAACGTACACTTATTATTGCAGACGACGATAGTTATGTAAGTTACTTAGAAGGTTGTACTGCACCGATGCGTGACGAAAATCAATTACACGCCGCAGTAGTAGAACTTGTTACTTTAGAAAATGCTGAAATAAAATATAGCACAGTGCAAAATTGGTACCCAGGAGATGAAAACGGTAAAGGTGGCATATACAATTTTGTTACTAAACGTGCATTGTGTAAAGGCAACAACAGCCGTGTTACTTGGACACAGGTCGAAACTGGAAGTGCAATTACTTGGAAATATCCAAGTTGTATACTTAAAGGCGACGGCAGTGTAGGAGAGTTCTACAGTGTTGCAGTAACCAAAGGTAGACAACAAGCAGATACAGGAACAAAGATGTGGCACATTGGTAAGAATACCAAAAGTACCGTTGTTTCAAAAGGCATTGGATTAGGATACAGTAAAAATACATACCGTGGCTTAGTTAAAATGGGTGCCGGTGCTGACAACGCAAAGAACTTTACACAGTGCGATAGTTTAATGATTGGTGGTAATAGTATTAGTAATACTATTCCGTATACTGATGTTGCTAATGAAACAGCACAAATTGAACACGAAGCAAGTACAGGTAAGGTAAGTGAAGAAGTGTTATACTACTTAATGAGTAGAGGATTAGATCCTGAACAAGCAGTTAGTACTATTGTTAACGGCTTCTGTGATTCAGTACTTAACACATTACCATTAGAGTTTGCCGCTGAAGCAAACAAATTATTAGAAGTCCAAATGGAAGGGAGTATAGGTTGACAAACGAAGAAATTAAAAAATTAGTAACCGAACATAAAATAGTCCTTTTTATGAAAGGGAATGAACAAGCGCCAGCTTGTGGGTTTAGTATGAAAGCTGTAAGAATTTTGCAGATGTTAGATGTACAATTCGAAACACGAGATGTATTAGCAGATCCTGAACTACGTGAAAATATTAAACAATATAGCGACTGGCCAACTATTCCTCAATTATATGTTAATGGGGAGTTTATGGGCGGCTGTGATATTATGGTTGATATGTTTCACGACAAATCATTAGCGGAGGCACTAGATGCTAAAAATTAAAAACCTAAAAGCAAGTATTAACGGAAAAGAAATACTTGACGGCATTAACTTAGAAGCAAATGCAGGTGAATGTATTTTAGTTACTGGTCATAACGGCAGCGGTAAGAGTACACTATTACACACTATTATGGGTCGTCCAGATATTGAAATTGATGGTAAAATTGAACATAATGGAGTAGATGTAACTGATCTAGAATGCTATGAACGTTCACGCAACGGGTTTTTTATTGCACATCAGTCGCCTCCAACACTTGACGGCGTAAACACATTGTCATTGTTTAGCGAATTTGCAAAATTTGACGCTCCAGATGCACGTAAAATTGAAATAATAAGGAAATCTAAAAGTGTGTTTAAAGAGATGTCATTGCCCGAAGACTGGTCGCAAAGAGATTTTAATCACGGAGCCAGTGGCGGAGAACGTAAAAAGAACGAACTAGCACAAGCAATGTTAAAGACTCCTTCATTACTGTTATTAGACGAACCTGACAGTGGATTAGAACAATCAAGCCGTAGTAAAGTTACAGACTTAATTAAAGAAGTTTGCGACAATGGTGGAATTGTATTACTAGTTACACACGACCAACAATTACAAAATAGTTACTTAACTAAAAAGATAGAGTTGTCTAATGGCCAAACCTTATAATAAAATATATACAAACGAAACTGGTATATCTTTAAACCTACATCCGCAGGACGTAGATAATCACGAAGAATATAATATTACTATTATACAAGAAGAAGGACATTGTCCTGTTAGCATTAACATACACCCCGAAAAAGATTCACTAAGCAAAGTAAATGTAAGAATATTTACTGAAAACAATGCAAGTGTTGATTGTGTTCTTAGTTGCTATGTTGCAAAAGACGCAAGTGGTGTTGATACAGATATGCAAATTAGAAGTTGGCCTTTTGATAAAAGTAGAATTCAGGCGCGACCTGAAATGTTTGTTTTAAACAACGATATTAAAGCAGCACACGGAAATGCATTAGGCACCCTAAGTCAAGAAGATCGCTATTACTTACACAGTAAAGGCATAACAAATTATAAAGAAATTCTTAAGGAAAGTTTGTATGAAGGATAGATTTCCATTTTTTGCAGCCAATCCAGATACAGTTTATTTAGATAGTGCGGCTACAAGCCAAACACTAGATACTGTTATACAAGATACAAATGACTTTCTACTAAACCATAAGTCAAATGCACACCGTAGCGGACATAGTATGGGTGCTTGGGTTGACGAAAGATATCATTCTGCAAAAAATAAAATTGGAGAGTGGTTAACTATTCCTAATCCCGACAAAAGAATTGCATTTAATAGCGGAGCATCACAAGGGTTATATGATGCTGTACAGTTAATTAAACAGCGTTTTACTGGCCATATAAGTGTGTATGTTGGTGTTGACGCACATCATAGTCTATTGTTGCCGCTACGTGATGTTAGTACTGATATCAAATACATAAACGTTATGAAGGATGGTACACTTGACTTAGACGCTGTAAACAACGCTATGCGTACAGACTCTGCAACGTGTAAGGTATTAGCAGTAAATGCAGTAAGTAACGTTTTAGGCGTAGTGCAAGACCTTAATAAAATAAGAGATATATGTAAAAATAATAATGCAATATCAATACTTGATGCTTGCCAAAGTATGGGTAAAATAGAACACAACTATGACGGATTTGATTTTGTTACTTGGAGTTGGCATAAAGTATATGGTCCAATGGGCTTAGGTTGTTTAATGCTAGACGAAAAATGGCTATGGTATAGTCCAGTACACCCCGGTGGCGGAAGTGTGTCGCACGTTAGTTTAAATAAAGTAACATATCTTGAAACTGCTAATAAATTTGAAAGTGGTACACAAAATTTACAAGCAATATGTGCATTGCCTAATTTATTAGACTGGCTAATAGATAATCAATCACAAATTATAGATCACGATAAAGAACTTACAGCATATGCAAATAAATTATGTAATAACAAAATTGTTAATTCACACACCGGATTAATAAGTTTTACTACCGATGTAGGCGCTGTTGAAGATGTAGTAATGATGCTAGATGCTTATAATATTTGTGTGCGTGGTGGAAATTTATGTGCAGAACCATTAGTTACAGGGTTAACTGATAAAAATAATTTGATTCGAGTTAGTTGGGGTGCATATACTACTAAAGAAGAAATTAGTTTCGTATTTGAAAAAATAGGAGAAGTAAGTGCAAGAATTT
>Ga0213866_10000392_pt1 | contig 36063 bp, 23 predicted proteins | sample PICome_11_FD_160079 | JGI IMG/M metagenome (GOLD analysis project Ga0213866, IMG submission 160079) | Coastal seawater microbial communities near Pivers Island, North Carolina, United States - PICO284 | ecosystem: Environmental > Aquatic > Marine > Coastal | place: USA: North Carolina... | reverse complement strand
GCGATACCGACCACGCCGATCACGATCCAACTTGGCCCGAGCTTCGGCGCCGAACTCGTGATCAGATCAGCGGGCGACTTGGCCAAAGCGCGATGCTCGCGAATCAGCGTGCGCAGCGCGAGCACGCTCACGAAGGCGAAAAGCACGCCCGCAGTGATCAGCACCAAACCTGCGTTCGACGAAATCTTCCATATGCCCAGCGCAAAGAGAATCAGCGTCGGCACGATCAACATGATGAAGCGCGGATCAGTCAGCGCGAGAATCGGCGAACCTCGCCCCTTGGCGACGCTCGCTTTGCGATCTTCCCGCGCGCCCGAGACGCTTGCGGCATCCTGCGCTGCCTCTTCCGCACGCTGAAAGCGACGACGGTAGATCAGCGGATAGCAGGCCCAAACCAGCACAACGATCGCGGCCAGCACAAAGCGCAGCGTTCCCATATCTCCCAAAGGATGGAAGAAGCGGTCGATCAGAGAGGTTGGATCGTAGTCGAGAAGTATCTGCATGGTGGCCGTTTCCACTCAAAGGGTTGGTCACTCGAAGGGTCGTGTAGCACTCGCAGCAAAAGCCTGCGTTTGCGAAGCTCATCTACTCAGGCTTGCTGCCAAACCAAAGCGAGACTCCCATTTCCATCAGCAAGCAGAGCGCTGCAAGTCCCGCGAAGAGCATCCAGACGTCTTCGCGTCGCGCGTTGGCTTTCGCCTGCGTCGCATCGCTCACGCCGCCCTTTTGCGCTTCGAAGCTCACGTTGATTCCCGCATTCCTCAGAGGCTGCTCGATCACCGGCTTGGGATCGCCGGGCGACGTCCCGCCCGAAGGAATATCCGGCGCCAAGCGCTGCACGTTCGACTCGCGAGCGGGCATGTTGACGGCGAAGTACTCGCTGTAATCAGCCTTGGTCTCGCCCTTGCTGTCGGTCGTCAAACCCTTGAACAAGTACATGCCAGGCTCGGTGGTCTCATTGAAGGTCACTTGCCTGCGCTCGTCATCAAGCGCCGTGTTGAGGGGCTTGAGGCGCGAGCTTGAGGGATTCTCCACCTCGTAGCCCACTGCACGCTGCTCATCCTTGCTGAGCACGCGCACGAAGGGCTCGCCGACTTCAAGGTTGCGCGTGGCAAGATCGCCGCCCGCGACTTTGCGTACCATTTCGTGGAAGAGGTAAAGCGGGAGGCCGAGCTCAACCACACCGCCGCCATTTGCTGTTGACCACAGCGCTGCCCACTCGGAGCTCAGCGTCGTGCCCCAGACCAAAACGCGCCCGCGGCCATATCGACGCTCGACCAAGAGCGGCGGGTTGCCTTCAAGCATCTCGTCCAAGTCAGCGCCTTCGCTATCCTCATCACCTTCAGTTCCGGATGCCGGGTCTTCGAGCGCTGAAGAATCGTCGGTCGCATCCGTGGCGTTGACGTTCAGAATCACGCGAGTTGGCGCGACGCCTTGCTCGACAAGACCCAGATCCTGCGGCGTTTTCATCTCCATCCACGTGCGAATGATGCGCGGGCCTTCAAGAATCTCGCGGTAGGCTGGGCGCTCACCAAAGAATTCGAGGGGCGAGCCGGGCTCTAGATCATTGCCTAACATATGGAAGAGCTTGCCGATCGGCGCTTGCCGCTGCTTCACGAGTTGGACCGGCAAAAGCCCCTTGCCCTCTTTCCAAAGCAGCTTGTTGTATTCGTCGACCCCGACTTCTGGGCCCATCGAAAAGATCACCGAATTGCCCGATGCAGCGAACTGCTCAAGCTTCGTCACGAAAGCCTCGTCGAGTCCACCTAAGTTCGCGACCACCACCACGCGCTTCTTATCGGTGGAGATGGTCGAGAGGTCCGTCGCGTCCGCCACCACCACGTCAAGCGGAGTGATGCGGCCAGAATCCTCGCCGTCGCCACCATCTGAAATGGAAAGCGCGAGCTTGAAGTAATCCACACCTTCGCGCTTCTTGCCCGCAGAATCCTTGGGGTTGAGCGCGTAGCCATCAATGATCAGCACGGGAATCGAGCGCGTCACTTGCACCGCAAGCGTGCGCTGATTGTCAGGCAAGTAGTTGTCCTTCTCGGTCAACTCGAAGGTCACCTGCTGCGTTCCGATGTCTTGGAATGGCGGGAGCTCAAGGTTGAGCGTGAAGGTCTTGCCCGGCGCAATGTCAGTCGGCACGCGAATGTTCGTTGGCTCGCCGTTGCCGACGTGATACTTCAACGTCAAGCTCTGCGAGCGGCCAGGGATCTCGCCGTAGTTGCCGATCGTGACGCGCACATTGGGGCGAATGCCCGGCCCAATCACGCCATTCTCCAGCTCCACTTCGGTGATCGCGTAGTTCGCCATCTCAGTGCTAACGATGTCGCGGAAGATGATGGAGCCGGAGTTCACCTCCAGCACCTCGTTCATCGCACTCATCAATTCGAGATAGGCTTGGTGCTGAGGGTCGCCGGAGCGCGTAAAGCCCCACTGATTGTTTTGGAAGTCCGAAACGATCGCAATCGACGCGTTCTCGCTATTCGGATCGAGACTCGAAACACGTCGCCCAGCTTCGCGCAGAACGGCCAAGAAATCGGCCGTGGAATTCGTTGGCTTGAGTCCGTTCAGATACTCGGAGGCTCCACGAACATCGCGCACCGGGACATCGCGATTCAATCGCTCCAACTCGCGATTGACGGACGCCTCTTCATCTTCACCGGGCACTTCGGGCTTCGCCCCTGCCACTCGTGAAGCGAGCAAGATCGTCACGCGATCTCGCCCCTCCTGCAACCCAGACACCAGCTCGCGCGAGACTTGCAGCGCGCGATCGTAGTGCGTCGCTCTGACCGTTTGATAGCCCATCGACGCGGTGTCGTCGATCACCAGGATTAGGTGCTGCGCCTTGCCCGTCGTCGTGGCGCCGGCAATCGAGATGCCGAGCGTATCCAGCGTCCAGCGCGCAGCCGCGTTCACGCCTGCGGGGAAGAAGGCAAAGGCCAAGCAGGCCATCGCCAATATCCGCAGCAGTAAGAGCAGCAAGTGCTCGAACTGCATCCGCTTGCGCGTCTTCTTATACGCGGCGAGCAGAAACTCCATCGCCGCCCAGTTAATCTTGCGGTAACGCGTGCGGTTGAAGAGGTGAATTAGAATCGGAATGGCGATCAGGCCGCCTGCCGCGGCGAAGGTGATCCACATGAAGTAGCTCCGTATGCCGTCCGAATGCCCAAGAAGGGTAAAGCGCGTGGGGTTTGCCTCGAAGCATACTACGAAAGCCTAGCCTCTGTGCGGCGCAATTTCCGTGCGTGGATGTTGGAGGATCGCAGATCGTGCCAATCGCCTCGATTCAGCAGGGGGTGATAGTGTGACTGGATTCAAGAACTAGCGGAGTGGGCAGGGGGCGAAGCGGAGCGAGGGTCAAAAATTGACGCTTTGTGCGGCTCATGCTAGGTTTTCCGAACGCTTCGCTAATCGCTTGTCATAATGCGTGGAAGCGTTTCCAGTTCAAATCCTTGCCGGGTGGAGCACTACATGGCCAGCGGAAAATTCCACGTAATCGATGGCGAATTGGCGGGCAGCAACTGGCCGATTCCCACCGATGGCTCACGCTTCACGATTGGGCGCCGAAGCACCTGCTCGCTGGTTTTGCGCATCGATACGATCTCGCGCGAGCATTGCTATGTGCAGTACAACGACGGCGATTACTGGATTTACGACAACGGCAGCGCAAACGCGACGCTGCTCAACGGCACGCCCTGCGAAAAGGCCAAGCTGATGCACGGCGACGTGGTCACGCTGGATCGCGTAACGCTTGAGTACCTCTCGGATGATGGCGAGACCGGCTCGATCAGCGAGACTGAGCGCGAGTTCGTCGTGCAAAACCGTCCTTCACTGGGATCGGCCTACACTCCCGAGAACTCGCTGATCGGCAAGTCCGTCAGCAACAAGTACAAGGTGCTTTCCGTGCTGGGCGAAGGCGGCATGGCGATGGTCTACAAGGCCCGCGCCAATGACGACGGCAAACTCGTTGCGCTGAAAGTGCTCAAAGGCGGAAGCTCGGCTGCCAGCTCGACCGTTGATCCAGAGAACCGCGCGCGTCTGCTCAAAGAGTTCAAGGCCGGCACCAAGCTCAACCACACCAACATCATGCAGGTCTATGATCTGTGCGAGCACAAGGGACTTCCCTGCATCGCGATGGAGTACATCAACGGCTCATCGCTGCAGGAGATTCTGAACGAGAAGGGCAAGCTCTCGCCCAAGGCTACCTTAAAGGTAGGCATCCAGGTTGCGCGCGCTCTCGAAGCGGCGCTTGAGCAGCGCATCATCCACCGCGACATCAAGCCCGAGAACATCATGATCTCGCACGCTGGCGAGGTGAAGGTAACGGATCTCGGCTTGGCCAAGGAGCTTTCGCAGTTCGTCTCGGTCAACATCACGAAGACGGGCGAGGGCATCGGCACGCTGCACTACATGCCGCCGGAGCAAGTGGAGAACACCAAGGGCGTCGATCATCGCGCGGACATCTACGCGCTGGGCGCTTCGCTCTACGAATGCTTTTGCGGCCAGCCGCCCTTCGATGAAGTTGGCGTGTGGAAGTTCGTCGAGGCGATCCAGGAGAAGCCAGTTCCCAATATCAACGAGCGCGTTGATGGCCTCCCCGACCGCATCTGGCCCTTGCTGCAAAAGGCTTTGGAGAAGAAGCCGGACAAGCGCTACAAGACGCCGACGGAGTTCCGCATGGAGATGGAAAGCATCTTGGCGGAGCTCGGCTAAACAGCTCGTTCGAGCTTTTTCAAAGAGAGTGAGTAGCACGGAGATTCTGAGGCGCAGAGATCACTGAGCCTGGCGGTTTGTGTGTAGCGAGATTCTGACGCATCACCTTCAGCGCGCTCGCATTCAGCACACTTGGATAAGAGTGGCTCGCGCAGAGGCGCAGCGACGCAGAGGCCTGGCGGATTCTGGATTGCTTCTTCGAGCGGCTACGCACTTCAGCAGAACGCTCGGCCATCCGAAGGTCTTTAGAAATTCTAAGAGATGAAGGTACGCTGATCCTCTGAAAGATGCTGCCGCACCACAGCGCTTCGCACCCCCGGAAGGCCCCTGCGTCCCTGCGCGAACAACTTTTTCTCTTCGACTAGAGAACAAGGCCTCGCCCCCCGCCTGCGAGCACTCCCCATGAATGGCGCGATTCGCCCGGCGAACTCGTAGCGAAATCAAGTAGCTCAGCACAATCCGCCAGGCTTTGTGGCCTCTGTGCCTTCGTGCCGCTGTGTTGAATCCGAATTGAAAAAGCTCGAACGAGCTTACAGACGCTCAGCGTCCTTCACTTCTTCACCAGAAGCTCGCACGCCATCGTCGCCGAAAATGATCTTCGCGCCGAACTCGCTCGCCTTTTCTTCGGCCTTCTTCGCGGCTTTCGTTCCAACCTTCACCGCACTCGACTCGCGCCAACTGCGATAGGCGACCGGCGCTTGAAAGCGGAAGTAGAGCATCTGCGGCAGCCAAAAGATTCTGAAGAGCGTGCGCGCGATCCACTTGAAGGCTACCGCATCGCGCGGCGGCTGCTCTTGATCGCGGAAGCGCAACGCGATCACCCAGCCAAAAAACCAGAACACCGCGGCGAAGGGCATCAGCGGCAGCAGCAAGAACATCGCCACGATCACCCACCACGAGCCCATCGGGTATGACCCCATCGGCGTCTTGATGAAGTTGTATTTGCCGTCGCGCTCGACACGAAAAGCGGCAGTCTTCTTCCGCTTGCCTGAGCCGGGATCAACTTCGACCTTCACATCTGCATGCATGTTCTCGTCGCTCATGCTTCCTCCATGCCTTGATAGAGCGCAGTTCCCACGCGCACGTGCGTCGCGCCTTCTTCGACCGCCACTTCAAAGTCACCCGACATGCCCATGCTCAGTCCGCCGAAGGGCGCTGCGATAAACCCCTCCGCCACAGCGTTGTCGCGCAAGATGCGCAAACGCTTGAAGAAGGGACGCGTGGCCTCGGCATTCTCACTTAGCGGCGCCATCGTCATCAAGCCTACCAGATTTACGCGATCAAGCGTTGCAGCCATTTCGCGTAGCGCGGGGAAGAGCTGTGCTGGCGCGAAGCCGCCCTTTTGCTCTTCGCCGCTCACGTTGACTTCGACGAAGCAAGGCACGCTCGCGATCTCTAGTTGCTCGGCCCTGCTTTGAATCGCTTCGGCGATGCTCATGCGATCGATCGAGTGGATGCAATCGAAGAGCGAGAGAACGTCGCGTACTTTGTTCTTCTGAAGCGGCCCGATGAAATGCCGCTTGGGCTTCGTTTTCATCGCTTCGAATTTTGGCGCTGCTACTTGCAGGCGATTCTCGCCGATCTCCGTCGCACCGGCGTTCACTATCGCATCGGCGATGTCCGCACCGTGATACTTGGTGACGGCGATCAGCGTGACCTCGCTCGGATCGCGATTCACGCGCGCGCACGCAGCAGCGATGCGTTCGCGCACAGCTTTGAGATTCGCGGAGAGTGTTGCGTGTAGGTCCATAGTTGCGTTGTCCGATTCGAAGTGGGCGGGTCGTCATCCCGACCGGAGGCGCAGCCGGAGGGGAGGGATCCCTTTTCCATCATCGCAAGTCTCAGTTGAATCGCAGCGTTGCGTTTTCCGAAAAGGGATCCCTCGCCTCGCGACTGCGTCGCTCCCTCGGGATGACGCGGCGCTGCGTCTTGGCAGGATCTACCGCTTCTCCACCCGCTTGCGCGGCTTCGCCACCGCGTACTGCTTCGGGAAGAACTGATCAAAGTGCTCATACTTCTGCGCAGCTCGCAGCGTCAGCGAGAAGTCCGCCAGATGCGGCCTCGCCATCGCGCACATGTCCGCGCGTCCCGCCGCGAGAATCGTGTTGGCGTGATCCGCACCTTGAATCGCACCGACGGCCATCACTGGAATCTTCGCCTCGCGCCGAATCTGCTCGGCAAAAGGAACCTGATACATGCGGCCATACACCGGTTTCGACTCCGGCGAGTTGCCCGCAGTGGAGACGTCGATCATGTCGCAGCCATGCTCTTTCAGCAGCTTGGCAAACGCGATCGAATCGCTGATCGTCATCCCGCGCTCTTCATCCTCCAGCCAATCGGTTGCCGAGATGCGCACCAGCACCGGCTTGTCCTCCGGCCACACCGCGCGAACAGCGTCGAAGACTTCCAGCGGGAAGCGCGCGCGATTCTCAAGGCTCCCGCCGTACTCATCGTCACGCTTGTTGACGAGAGGCGAGAGAAACTCGCTCAGCAGATAGCCGTGCGCCATATGCACTTCGACCAGATCAAAGCCCGCCTCCAGCGCGCGCTCTGCAGCAGATGCGAAGTCATCGCGCACGCGATCCATGTCTTTGCGCGTCATCTCGCGCGGCGTGTGCCAGCCCTTGTTAAAAGGAAGCGCACTCGGCGCGATCGTCTCCCACGCTTTCTGCTCGCCGCTCAACTTGCTTGCATCGGCGAGATCAAGCGAGGTGTCGCCCTCCCATGGCAGCGCGCAACTCGCCTTGCGGCCCGCGTGCGCTAGCTGCATCCCGATCACGCCCGCGCTGTTCGCGTGGCAGAAATCGACGATCCGCTTCCACGCATCGCGCTGCTTGCTATTCCACATCCCCGCGCAGCCATGCGTGATGCGGCCATCCTCGGAAACGTTCGTCATCTCGGTCATCACCAGCCCAGCGCCGCCGGTCGCGCGCGAGCCCAGATGCACGAGATGCCAATCGTTCGGCACGCCATCGATCGCCGAGTACTGGCACATCGGGCTGACCGCGATGCGATTCGGAAAGCTCACGCCCCGCAGTTTGAGCGGCGTAAACACCGGCGCAGGGCACGTCCCCTCGCTGGTGAGCGACGCACCGACGTGCTGGCGATACCACTCGCTGACCTCTTCGACCAGCTCCGGATCGCGTCGCCAAAGATTGTCGTAGGTGATGCGCTTTGAGCGCGTGAGCAGGTTGAAGTTGAATTGCAGCGGATGCTGATCCGTGTAGCGCTCGGTGTTCTCGAACCACTCAAGGCTCGTCTGCGCGGCCTTCTGCGTCTTGAGCACATCGATATAGCGCGCATCTTCGTAAGCGGCGAGCACCGCTGGTACGTCGCTCGTGCCGTGCTCGTTGAACGCATCGACCAGCGCGATAGCGTCTTCCATCGCGAGCTTCGTACCGCTGCCGATCGAGAAGTGCGCGGTGTGCGCGCTATCGCCGATCAGCACGATGTTCTTGTGATGCCAGGTTTCGTTGGTGACGGTGGGAAAGGTGCGCCAGATCGAGCGGTTGGTGAGCAGGCGGTGGCCGCGCAGATCGTCGGCGAAGAGCTTCTCGCAGTAGGCGACGCTCTCTTCTTCGCTCATCTGATCGAGTCCAGCCTTGCGCCACGTTTCCTCGCGGCACTCGACGATCCAGGTGCTGCGTCCCGCTTCGAATGGATAAGCGTGAACGCGGAAAAGCCCGTGCTCGTTCTCGCGGAATACGAAGGTGAAGGCTTCAAGCTCAAGGTCGGTGCCGAACCACGCGAACTTGCACTCGCGCCAGTCGATGCTCGGCTTGAAGTATTCCGCGTGCGCATCGCGGATCACGCTGTTCAAGCCATCCGCTGCGAGAATCAGATCGGCGTCGGCAAACTCATCGACGCTTTTGACTTCGCGTTCGAACTCAAGTTTCACGCCGAGATCGCGCGCGCGCTCTTGCAGGATCAGCAGGAGTTGTTGGCGCGACATGCCGCAAAAGCCGTGGCCGGTGGAGGTCACCTTGTCGAGCTTTGCAGCACCGCTTGGTGAATAGAAGGTGTCGATGTTCTCCCAATAGCGGAAGTGCTCGCGGATCTTCGCCATCGTCGGCGGATCGGCTGCTTCGATGTTGCCCAGCGTTTCATCGGAGAAGACCACGCCCCAGCCGAAGGTGTCGTCATGCCGATTGCGCTCGATCACCTCGATCTCACAGCCGGGATAAGCCTGCTTCATAAGAATGCTGAAATAAAGCCCGGCCGGCCCTGCCCCAATGCTGACGATCTTCATGCGCGTGTGCTCCTACGATAACTGCGATGCGCGCAGGATACGATGAGGGAGCGCGTAGCGTCAGGGTGATGATGGTGAGGAGCGGTGCATCATTGCGATCAGAACGCGCTTTGAGCAAAGCCGGCTTGCATTCGAGTAGCGCGCAGAGCAACAGTCTGACATGCTCAGCGCTTGCTTCCCTTTGCATCTCGGCTTGCCTGTTCAAGTAAGCGAATTGCACGCCGACCAATGAATGACTGGAGCAAGGAGCGACTATGAGAAAGCTTTTTCTACCCTTTATCGGGCTCTTGGGCATGTTCGTGTTGTTTGGCGTTGGATGTACGAAGAATGCGGGAAGTGCAGGTGGTGGAAGCGAGCAAATGAAGACATATATGCAGGGATGCAAGTTGGCTTGTTCTTTGCTGCTGCTTGTTGCTGTTTCTGGTTGTGCGTCTGACGCTCCGGTAAGAGGGAAGAGTGAAGTCTCATCTGAGAATACACAGCACACTGAAGCGTCCACGACTGAGGCGTCTGGTTCTTTTGAGATGGCCGCGGTATCAGAGTATGTGGTCGGTTGTACGGTTGCTGACCAGCGTGATAACTCTTCCCTTCAGGTTCCTCGTGGACATCATCACCCTAGCAAGTTGATTGTTGTTCTTCCTGAGGACAAAGCAGAAGTCACAGGAACGGCACACTTGTCGATCGCCGCCGCTATCGGGAAAAAGCGTATGGAGAAAGGCGGTGGTTCCCGCGCTACCAGTACGAAAGTGAGATTCAATTCAACGAACGAGTGACTGAGTTTCAGCAGCTTAGGATTGGCCAGTCCGCTCCTTGGACGGAGTCTCCATCACTCGCGGCGGAAGCTTTCCATGGTGCGCCGCGTCCAGTAGTAACAACAGAGCAGGTTCGGCGATGGATTGTTGAGCAGAGCAGGGTGACAGTTGCCCCAGAATCAGATTCTGAGATCGAGATAGAGTTTGAAGTTTTAGATTTTGTATTTTACCCAACGAATTTTATGTATTCTGTGGAGTTTGAACCATTAACTGAGTTGGGAGGAGCAAAGTACGCACCTACACGCTCCATTCTATACCGAGGCGTCGTCCAAGTGCAGTATAGACTTTTTGTCAAGTGAGCATTTCTGGCCACCGGAGTGTAGTTGTGGTCACATTTACATGCGCCAAGAAATCTGCGTGAAGTTTTCGCGGCTGCGTGGCTGGTTCAACTGTTGGGAACGAGACGGAGGAGACTATCATGACTATGTTGGCTACAAAAAGAATGCTGATTCTCTTTGCGGTGACGATGTTGGCGGCCTGTCAATCAACGGCGGTCGAGCCTGCGCCTTCCGCGAAGACTGCGTCAGCGGAGCAAGTGACGCGCTCGAAGACGATTGCGAGTCCGGAGAAGGCTAGGCCATTCGAAGATCCGTCCTCTGCTCTAAGCGGCCCGTCGGTTGCTGTAGTTCAAGATTTTGTTGAGAAGGGAAAGTCCGCCGATTACCTTGCTTGGCACGCAGCCTACCAAGAGTCGTTGGAGTCGTTAGACTCGGAAGAGCCTCTCCTCTCATCGATGCTATCACTCTATCGTTCCACGGCGCAGTTCATGGAGTGGAGTATAGGGATTGTTCAGGCGCATCACGATGGAACTCTTTACACCAATAGTTCCGACTACTCAGTACTGGGCGGAGAGATGACTCGCGAGCAAGCGGAAGAGCTAGCACTCATCTCACAGACCGCCGTCAGGAATCACTCAGAGTTTGTTCGGAATAACCCCCCGATAAAATTGCTTGAGCGCGACTAGCGAAGTGGAGTTTTTTCACTCGCATCGATCTTGGTCCGCGCTTATCGCGCGGGTGGTCTCACAGGTTACGCAAAAAAGGATGGCGTGAGCTCTATCTAGCACAAGGGGCATAGTCGCATCGGAATGCGAGCACCGACAGGAGTGTAGGTGCCACTGCGGGGAAATGCAAAGAACCGGTACGAATACCGGTTCTACTGCAATCATCTAGTGAGTGCCTTACTTCAGGTCGAAGCGGTCGAGCATCATCACCTTGTTCCAAGCGGCGACGAAGTCTTGCACGAACATGTCGCGTGCATCGTCGGCGGCGTAGACCTCGGAGAGTGCGCGGAGCTGCGAGTTGGAACCCCAGATCAGGTCAACTTCGCTCGCCGTGCGCACGACCTCGCCGGACTGGCGGTCAACGCCTTCATAGCTCTCGCCAGCCTTCTTCCACTCAACGCTGGAATCGAGCAGGTTGACGTAGAAGTCGTTGCTCAGCGTGCCGGGCTTGTCGGTGAAGACGCCCTGCTGCGAGCCGTCCCAGTTCGTGCCGAGCACGCGCAGGCCGCCCACCAGCACGGCCATTTCAGGGCCGGTCAGATTGAGCAAGCTCGCCTGATCAACCATCGACTGCGCCGGGCCGTAGCGACTCTCATCTGTGTAGTAATTGCGGAAAGCGTCGGCGCTCGGGCGCAGGTATTCGAAGCTTTCTGCTTCGGTCATCTCAGCCGTCGCATCAGTGCGGCCAGGCGTGAAGGGAACCGTCAGCTCGCTACCACCAGCGGCTGCTGCCTGCTCAATGCCCACGCAACCCGCGAGCACGATGAGATCGGCCAGCGAAACTTGCGTGCCATCGCTCTGTGCATCGTTGAATTGCTTCTGGATGCCTTCGAGCTTCGCAAGCACCTTGCTGAGCTGATCGGGATTGTTGATCTCCCAGTCCTTTTGCGGCGCAAGGCGGATGCGCGCACCGTTGGCGCCGCCGCGCTTATCGGAGTTGCGATAGGTTGAGGCAGACGCCCAGGCGGTCGAGACCAGCTCGTTCACGCTTAGCTCAGCTTCCATAATGAAGCTCTTGAGCGTGTTGATGTCTTCGGCGTCGATCTGCTTGTACTCAGCGACCGGCACCGGGTCCTGGAAGATACGCGCTTCCGGCACGTTCGCGCCGAGCAGACGCGAGTGCGGGCCCATATCGCGGTGCGTGAGCTTGAACCACGCTTCGGCGAAGGCCTTTTCGAACTCCTTCGGATCGTCATAGAAGCGCTTGGAGATCTTGTAGTACTCGGGATCTTCGCGCAGCGAGAGGTCCGTCGTGAGCATGGTCGGGAAATGCTTCTTGTTCGGATCGTGCGCGTCAGGAACCTTCTTCTCGTCAAGTCCAACAGGCTTCCACTGCTTCGCACCGGCGGGGCTGGTCGTCAGCTCCCATTCGTAGGTGAGCAGGTGCTTGAAGAAGTCGTGCGACCACTGGGCCGGCGTGTTGGTCCATGCGCCTTCGAGACCGCTGGTGATCGTGTCTTCGCCCTTGCCTGACTTGTAGCTGTTCTTCCAACCGAGGCCTTGCTCTTCGACGGCAGCGCCTTCGGGCTCCTTGCCGACATACTTGCCGGGATTGGCTGCGCCGTGCGTCTTGCCCAGCGTGTGACCGCCGGCGATCAGCGCGACAGTCTCTTCATCATTCATGCCCATGCGCGCGAAAGTCTCGCGAATGCGGTGAGCAGCAAGCTTGGGATCAGGGTTGCCGCCCGGGCCTTCGGGGTTCACATAGATCAAACCCATCTGCGAAGCTGCCAGCGCGTGCTTGAGCTTCTCTTCTTTGCTGCCGGGCTCACCGCCTTTGAAGCGGTTCGCAGCCAGCCATTCGCGCTCCTGGCCCCAGTCGATGTCCGCAGGCTCATACACATCTGCGCGGCCACCGGCAAAGCCCAGCGTTTCAAAACCCATTGACTCCAGCGCGACATTGCCAGTCAGAATGATCAGGTCAGCCCATGAGATATTGCGGCCATACTTCTGCTTAATCGGCCAAAGCAAGCGACGCGCCTTGTCGAGGTTCGCGTTATCCGGCCAGCTTCCAACGGGAGCGAAGCGGATGATCGCGGAGTTCGCGCCGCCACGCCCATCGACTGCGCGATAGGTTCCCGCGCTGTGCCAGGCGAGGCGAATCATCAGGCCGCCGTAGTGCCCGTAATCCGCAGGCCACCAGTCTTGCGAGGTGGTGAGGAGCGTCGTGATGTCCTGCTTGAGCTTGTCCATATCGAGCTGATTGAACGCGGCTGCGTAATCAAAGCCCTCGCCCATCGGATCGCTTGCTGCGCTGGTTTGCGCGAGCGGACGCAGGTCGAGGCGATTGGGCCACCAGTCGTCGTTGGTGGTGGGGCCATCTGCCTTGTAGTTGTGTGGATCACTCATCGTGCTCTTACCCTCGGCAGCAGCTCTTTCGCTGGTTGTGGTTGATCGCGATTCGACGGAGTCATTGTTGCTTGGCTCTTCATTCTCTGGCGTGCCGGTGCAAGCGCTAGTGAAAAGCGCAGCACCGAGCGCTAGAGCGCAGAGCCATGAAGAGGTAGTCGAGCTTCTCGCTGAGCGATGCGCTTGACTATCGTCGCGCTTCAAAGTCGAAGGTCTGAGGCGAGTTGGCATAGGGGTCTCCTTGTGCAGAGGTTGCAATTGCTGTTCAACCGCCGCATTGTCTATCTACTCGCATCAAGGGTCAAGACCTTATTGATAGGAATACCGAATAAATGGCCGTGCATAGCCGACTTCGGACGCTCACAGCGGGTGAGTTCCTGAGCGCGCTCACACCTCGCAGCCGGGTTCGGTCTCGCTTCGCAGCGTCGTGATGCTTGGAGAGCTGCCGCAGAGTTTGCACTTGGGGTTTTGCTTGAATCCGAACACGCTGGTATCGGCGTTGAGCGCGTCGTGACGCAAGAGCCTGCCCTTCAAGATTCGACCGATGCCGGTGAGCAGCTTGATCGTCTCGGTCGCTTGCATCGTGCCGAGCACGCCGACAACCGCGCCCAGCACGCCTGCTTCCGAGCACGAGGGAACCGTGCCTGCGGGCGGCGGCGAGGGGAAGAGGCAGCGGTAGCATGGCGCGTCATCCTCATAGGTGAAGACTGATAGCTGCCCCTCGAAGCGAAACACCGCAGCGCTGACCAGGGGTATGCGCGCGAAGTAGCAGGCATCGTTGACGAGAAAGCGCGTGCTGAAATTGTCCGAGCCATCCAGCACGCAGTCGTGCCCGGCGATCAGCTCGGCGATGTTCGCGGCATCGAGCTTTGCATCGTGCGCGATCACTTCGATGTTGGGATTGATCGCGAGCATTCGCGCGCGCGCAGATTCCACCTTGGATTGGCCAATGCCTTGCGTGTCATGCGCGATCTGGCGCTGAAGATTGCTGCGATCCACGCGATCATGATCGACCACGCTGATTTTGCCCACGCCCGCCGCCGCCAGATACATCAGCACCGGGCTGCCGAGCCCCCCTGCGCCTACCACGAACACGCTCGCATCGCGCAAACGCGCCTGCCCGCTCGCGCCGAGCTCGGGCAATAGGATATGGCGCGAGTAGCGCTCTACCTCGTCGTCTGTGAAATCCATCGAAGATGGTGCGCGATCCAGGTGCTTCATTCGTAAACATTCCATAAACGATGTGTTGCGCGAGTGTCAGGAATCGTTGGCAAGCCGCGCACTCTCGGCTACCCTATGCCCTCAATCTGCCCACATGATGTCCGGAGGATCGACATGCTACGATTCATTCGCTTGATCTGCTTGATCTTGCTGCTGATCACTACGCCGCTGATTTTCAGCGGTGGGCAACGCGTCGCCGCCGATGATGGCGATGAGAGTGCGCGCAATGTGGTCAAACGCAGGCTGACCGGCGATCCGCGCACGATCGATCCGCACATCGCGGGCGATGTGACAAGCTCCGAGCAGTGCGGCATGGTCTACGAGCAGCTTTTCGAGTACGACTACTTCGCGCGCCCGGCTGTGCTGCGTCCATCGCTCGCAGCGGAGATGCCCAAGCTGAGCGAAGACAAGCTGAGCTTGACCGTCAAGCTGCGCGAGGACGTGTACTTTCAGGATGACCCGTGCTGGGGCGAGGATGGCAAGGGTCGCCAAATGACCGCGCATGACGTGGTTTACTCGATCAAGCGCCTCGCATCGTTGGAAGAGACCAATGGCTGGTGGGTGTTCGAAGGCAAGATCATCGGCCTCGACGCCTTCCGCGCTGCCTATCTGCTGGCTGGCTCAACCGCTGAGACGGCTGAAGAAACCGTCGCAGCCCGCGCTGAGATTTTCAAGCAGGATGTGCCCGGCGTGACGGCGCTCGATGACTTCACCGTGCAGTTCAAGCTGGCCGAAGAGTATCCGCAGTTTCTCTACGCGATCTCAATGACCTACGGCGCTGTGGTGCCGCGCGAAGCCGCTGAGTATTACGGCGATACCTTCTTCTACAATCCCGTCGGCACCGGCCCCTTTAAGATGAAGGAATGGCGTTACGGCCTGCATGTGCTGTGGGAGCGCAACGAGAACTACCGCGAATCCTTCTTCCCGGAACCTCCTGCCGATCTCAAAGCCGAGCAGGGGATTTCAGAGGCGAGCGCTTACAAGGATCTCGTCGGCAAGCAGCTTCCGCTCGCCGATGCCTATGAGTTCCGCGTGATCCGCGAGACGCAGACGGCGTGGCTTGAGTTCCTCAACGGCGAGCTTGATCTGAGCGGCATGGAGTCCGATCAGTTCACGCAAGCCGTCCAAGATGACAACCTGACCGAAGGCATGGTCGCCAAGGGCATTGATCTGGTGCGTTACGACGAGCCAACGATCGAATACTTCTCCTACAATATGAAGGACCCTGTGGTCGGCACGCCTGCTGGTGCGAAGGGCAAAGCGATTCGCCAAGCGATCAGCCTGGCCTTCGATCGCGAAGAGTACATCAAGCGCTACCTGAACGGGCGCGGCTCCGTCGCCTACAATCTCGTGCCCGCTGGCATCACCGGCTACGACCCGAACTACAAGCTCGCCAACTGCGATTACGATCCTGAACGCGCGCGCCAAGTCCTGCGCGATGCAGGCTTTGAGCTGCGCCAAGCGGGGAGTATCTGGGAGGCGATTGACCCCGACACCGGCAAGCAAGCGAGCGTGACCGTGCTCCTGCGCAATCCCGCGCTGCGTCCGCGTGCGCGCTTCTTTTCCTACACCGGCAACGAGTGCGGCGTCCAGATCAACAGCGAGGTGCTCACCTTCAACGAGTTCCTGCGCCGCCAGGACACTGGCGAAGGCCAGGTGTATCACGCTGGCTGGGTGATGGATTACCCCGATGCGCAGAACATGGTGCAGTTGCTCTACGGCAAGAACATCGACGGTGGCATCAACTCGGCCAACTTCAAGAACTCTGAATTCGATGCGGCCTACGATGAGATGGCGAGCATCTGGGATAGCGAAGAGGGGGCTACCGAGCGCAAGGCCGCGCTGGTGCGCAAGCTGCACGACATTGTTGGCGAAGAGTCGCCTTGGACGACGATCGCCTTTCGCCGCATCTACGTGCTGCGTCACAAGTGGCATTCGGCCGTTGCGCCCAATCCCTTCAACTACTCGCTCTTCACCTACTACACCTCAAATTCAAGCATGCGCGAAAAGATGGCAGACGAATGGCGCGACCCGCCCTTCTGGCCGATGGCGATCTTCGTGGTGTTTGTGCTCTCGTTGAGCGGCCTCTTCGTCACGCGAGTGATGCGCCAGAGCTAGACAGCTTCGAACGAACTTCTGAAATTCACAAGGGCGCCGAACAGGCCGCCTGAGCCGTAAAGAGAAGGGCCAGCTATGTGGGTCTATGTCGCGAGAAGATTGCTCTACACGATTCCGATCCTTTTCGGAGTGCTCTTCTTAACCTTCGCCATCTTCGAGGCTGCGACGGATCCATCCGCAGTTGCCAAGCAGAACTTGAGCGACAAAGCGACTGAAACGCAGGTCGTGATGTGGCTCTGGCAGCACGGCTATGGTGAGTTGAGCGAGCAAGGCAACAAGAAACTCGCCGACCTCGCGCAGAAGAACTCAGCAGAGGGCCGCGAAGCTCAGCGCTTGATCGACAACGCTGAGGCTGAAGCCGCCGCTGCGCGCAAGAAGCAAGCTGAGGAAGACGCGAAAGCCAAGGCAAAAGCTGAAGCTGAAGCAGCCGCGAGAGGCGACGAGCCAGAAGATCCAGCGATTGCCGCCGCTGCTGCTGCGAAGGCCAAGAAAGAGGCTGCCGCAGCCAAGAAAGCCGCAGCCGAGAATGCTGAAGCTGAGAAGAAGAAGTACACGCTTAACGTGGAAGAAGACTTCATCTTCGACAGCGCGCCCGTGCGCTTTGGTCGCTACGTCGGCGAGCTGCTGACCTTTGATTTTGGCCGCACGCTTGAGAAGCGCCCGGTGCTGAGTGTGATGGGTTCAGGCATCTGGCCTTCGCTCAAGCTGACCATCCCAGCGTTCATCTTGTCAGAGCTGCTTGGCGTGTTCTTCGCACTCTTCGCAGCGCTCTACCGCAACACCAAGATCGACCGGGCGCTCGTGATCGGCTCGGTGCTTTTGATGAGCATTTCGCCGGTGGCCTTCATTATTTTTGCGCAGAAGTTCATCGCGGCGGACTGGCAGTACTTGCCGGTCTCAGGCTATTCGAGTGGCTTCGCTGGGATCGGTTACCTGCTCTTGCCAATCTTCATCTACGTCGTTGTGCGGATGGGCGAGTACGTGCGCTTCAATCGCATCCTGATGCTTGATGAAGTCGGTCAGGACTACGTGCGCACGGCGAAAGCGAAAGGTGTTTCGCAGAACTCGATGCTCTTCAAGCACGTGCTGCGCAACGCCATGATTCCACTGATCACGCGCTGGGTGATCGCGATCCCCTACCTCTATCTCGGCTCGCTGCTTTTGGAAGCCTTCTTCGGCATTCCGGGGCTTGGCTACCTGACGGTCAAGGCCGTGCAGGATACGGATGTGAATATGGTTCGCGCCTTGGTGTTCGTGGGAACGCTGCTCTACATTTTCGCGACCCTGCTCGCAGATGTGCTTTACGCGCTGGTCGATCCTCGCATCAAGTTGGAATAGGAGCGGTACACGCCAATTCAAAGCAATCAACGTGTACTGACTAAGGAGTGAAATCATGCTCTACCGCGAAGCCTTCCAACGCCTGATGAAAGACAAGTTCGTTGTCGCTTGTCTGATCGTGATCGGCGTTTCTCTGGTGCTTGCACTGCTGAGCTGGTTCCCGGCTGTCGCCGCTAATCCGCAGGAGCAATACAAGGAAGCCGATGAGATCACGCTGATCGAGCGCTCGTATCACCCGCCATCACTCTTGATCGCTATCGGCGTGATCGACGAGGCCAACAACAAGCCCCTCACGCCTGAGCAAGAAAAAGCCTTTGAGTGGGGACTCTTCAGCAAAGCTGCGTGGAGCTTGCCGCTCGGTGGCGACAAGGATGGGCGCAGCGTGCTCTCGATGTCGCTGCACGGTTTGCGCTATGCCTTCATTATTGGCTTGGTGACGACGATTATCTCGGTCCTGATTGCCGTGCCGATTGGTGCAGCCGCTGGCTTCTTTGGCGGCGTGACGGACGAGTTGATCGTCTGGTTCTACACCACACTCGTGGCGATTCCGCAGTTGCTCTTGCTGATCGCGCTGACCATCGCGATGCCTGACAGCATCAAGTCAGATCCAGCATGGGGCTTGATTGCCGTGCTGGTGGCGATTGGTATCACCACATGGGTTGGGCTGGCGCGCCTGATTCGCGCGGAGTTCATGAAGCACAAGCAGCGCGAGTACGTGCAAGCAGCGCGTGCGCTGGGCTTTACGAACAGCCGCATCATGTTCAAGCACATGTTCCCGAACGTCACGCACATCGTGATCATCTACTTCACGATTAGCTTTGTTGGCGCGGTGAACCTTGAGGTCTTCTTGAGCTTCGTCGGCATCGGCATCCCTGCCACAACGCCGACCTGGGGGCAGATGATCTCCGAAGCGAAGAACGAGCTGACGCGCGAGCCAAACGTGTGGTGGCCGCTCACCACGGCGACGCTCTTCCTCTTCACGCTGAGCTTGGCCTTCTCGATCGCCGGCGACGCTTTGCGCGATGCACTTGATCCCAAGCTGCGCACGGGTTGATGTGAAGCTTTTTGCTGCAAGCCAGCTCGCTACCAGATTCCAAGCGCCTTACGTTGCGTGCTTGAGTACCTCGACGATCAAGGGAATCGCATGCTCGATCTCGGCTTGCGTCGTTGTCCAGCCGAGCGAAAAGCGCAGCGCTCCGGCGGCGTGCGTATCGTCGAGGCCCATCGCTTTGAGCACGTGACTTGCACGCAGCTCGTTCGTTGCCGTGCAAGCCGAGCCTGCGCTCGCGCAGACGCCGCGATCAGATAGCGCGCGCACCATGTCAGCACCGCTCGCGCCGGGCAGACTCACGTTGAGCGTATTGCCGACGATGCCAGCAGCGCCGAGGCCATTGACCTTGAGATTCGGCAGCGCGTGTTCAAGCGCGTTCCAAAGCGTATCGCGAAGCTGCACGATGCGTTGCGCTTCTTCGTTCAGCTTGCCGATGCTGATCTCCAGCGCTGTTGCTGCCCCCACCGCGCCGGGCACGTTGTGCGTGCCTGGACGCAAGCCAGACTCCTGCGCGCCTCCATGCAGTTGCGGCGTGAGCGCGTAGCCTTGCTTTTTCAGCAGGATGCCGACGCCTTTCGGCCCACCAAACTTGTGCGCGGCCAGCGCCATCGAATCAGCACCCAGCGCTTTGAAGTCCACCGGCAGCTTGCCAGGCCCTTGCACGCCATCGCAGTGAAAGTCGATCTTGCGCGCGTTGCAGAGCTGCGCGAGATCAGCGATGCGTTGCACCGTGCCCGTCTCGTTGTTCGCGAGCATGCAGGTGACGAGGTGAGGCGCATGCTGATCGAGCAGCGCCTCGTCTAAGTGCAGCAGACCGTCGCTATCCGGAACCCATGGAATCAGCGTAATAGCGCCTTTGCGGGCAAGGGCTTCGAGCGTGTGCAGCACAGCGTGATGTTCGCTGATCGGGCAGAGTACGCGCAGGCTCTTGTGCTGCGTTTGCAGGTGCTCGATGCGTCCGGCGAGCGCGAGCGCGTTCGACTCTGTGCCGCCGGATGTGAAGATCACCTCGTCATGCTGCGCGTTGAGCAAACTCGCGATCGTGGCGCGCGCGCTTTCCAAAAGGTACGCGGCTTGCGTGCCAGCGTCATGCACCGATGCGGGATTGGCGAAGTGCGTCAAAGCAGCGTCGCGCATTGCGTCGAAGGCTTGCGGGTAGCAGGGGGTCGTGGCGTTGTGGTCGAGGTAGATCATGGAGTGACTCACTTCGCGCTTTCTCGCGCTTCGCGCGAGCACCGACATGAGTGTCGGCGCCACTTCGTCGCATCACCGCTGTAGCGCGGCTGTCAGCTCTTCGAGCGTTGCAGCGCAGTCTTCCCACTCAGTGTAGAGCTCCTGCACGGCTTTGCCCGCAGCGACAAACTCTTCGTTGAGCTTCTTCTGCTTCTCCAAAACCTTGGGAGAACTCTCTTCACCAAACGCAGCTTCAAGCTTCGCGCCGACTTCGTCGCGCTTCGTCTCAGCTCGCTCGATCTTGCGCTCAAAGTCCTTGAGCAGCTTCTCCAAGCGACGAGCTTCGCGCTGACGTTCTTTGCGCTCTTCGCGCTCGCGCAAAAGATCCTCGTCGTTCGCCGCCTCGCTCTGCGACGCAAGCTGCAAGGCGTTGCGCTGGCGCTCCTTCGCAAGCTGCGAGTGATGCTCCCACCACTCGGTGAAACTCTCCTCGTGCGAAACGAGCGAGCGATCCTTCACCTCAACCACGCGCGTCACGAGGCGATCAAGAAAGTAACGGTCGTGGCTGATCACGAGCAGTGTGCCTTCGAATTCATCAAGCATCTCTTCAAGCTGCTCGCTGGCTTGGATGTCGAGGTGATTCGTTGGCTCGTCGAGCATCAAGAAGTTGACCTTCTCGTGCACGAGGCGCGCAAGCTGTAGCCTGCTCTTTTCGCCGCCGCTCAACGTGCCGATCGGTCGATCAAGATCTTCGCGCGAGAACAAGAAGCGGTGCAGCAGCTCGCTCGCCTTCTGCACGAAAAGCTCAGTCGTATGGCAGCACCAATCAATCAACGACATATCGTGATTGATCGTGTCGTCATGAAACTGGCTGTACTCCCCCACCTTGACGGACTTGCCCAGGCGCAGCGTCGGGTTATCCCAATCCGCGTGATTCAACACGTTCTTGAAGAGCGTTGATTTGCCTGAACCGTTCGGCCCCACCAGCGCGACGCGCTCGCCAAACTCAATCGCCAGATTCGCTTTATCGAAGATCACCCGCTTCGCATCGCCATTCGCCGCTGGATAGGCGAAGCTGAAATCCTTCACCTCAAGCGCGATGCGACCGTGACGCCCAGCCTTGCCGAAGGTAGCGCTGAAGCGGTACTCGCTGTCGTTCGGCTTCTCGATCTTCTCCATCTGCTCGATGCGCGCTTCCATCGCCTTCGCGCGCTTGGCCTGGCCGGGATCGTCATAAGCCTTCGCCATGTCTTTGAGGCGACGCGCTTGAAAGAGAATGCGCTTGATGTAGCGCTGCTGCCACTTGAACTGACGCTCTTGAAGCGCGAGCGCATCGGCCTTCTGCTGCTGAAAGTCGGTGTAGTTGCCGGTCCAGCGCGAGACGTTGCGGCCATGCACTTCCCAAATCTCCTCCGCGCAAGCGTCGAGCAAATGGCGATCGTGCGAGACCATCACGACAGCCGCTTCACTCTGCCGCACGAAGCGGATGAACCACTCGATGCCATCCAGATCGAGGTGATTGCTTGGCTCGTCGAGCAGCATCACATCAGGCTTCATCAGCATGATGCGGGCAAGGCCGATGATGTTGCGCTCGCCCCCGCTGAAGCTTTCGATCTTCTGGGTCCAGGCAGACTTCGGCAGGCCAAGCCCGCTCAGCACTTGCTCAATGCGGCGATCTACGTTGTAGCCATCGGCAGCGTGGTGCTCGTGTTGCACGCGCTCGTAATCTGAAAGCAAGCGCTGCTGTTGTTGTTCGGTGAGGTCCGTCGCCAGCTCTTCCTCAATCGCACGTAGGCGATCGGCGCGCGCGTAGTCTGCTGCGAAGAGCTTCTGCATCTCGGCGAAAACCGTGGCGCCGGGGTCGTAGGTCAACTCCTGCGCTTGGTAGGCGACGACCGCATTCTTCTGCCGAAACACCTGGCCTTCGGTGCATTCAAGCTGGCCGACGAGCATCTTGAGCATCGTCGATTTGCCGGTGCCGTTTTGCCCGATGATGCCGATCTTCTGGCCGCGCTCGATTTCAAGCGTGACGTCTTTGAAGAGTGTAGGCCCGCCGTAGCTGGCTGTGACGTGTGAGAGGGCGAGCAGGGCCATAGTGCTTCGTTGGTCTGGTGGTTGGTCGAGAAAATCCGTGCGCAGTCTAGCCGCCGGAGACGGGAGGGATGAGCGCGACCTCGTCATTCTCGGCAAGTTCCTGCGCATCATCGGCGAAGCTCAAGTTGACCGCGACGCGACATGCTGCGAGCGCTTCCTTTAACTCCGGTCGCTCATGCCCAAGCGTGCCGAGCAGGCAGGCGGGCGTGCAGCCTTGGGGCACTTCGCGGATCTCCTCGGCTTTGCCCATGCGATCTGCGATTGATGCGAAATACTTGATGGTGATGTTCGGCATGGCTCTCCAGTCCTGCATTCGCGCCCGCTACTTCTCTTTCCAGCTACAGAGTATAGTCTGGCTTGAGAAAGCGGGAATCCGCTAGCGCAGAGATACCAGTGACACGAGAACAACCGCCATGCCCATATACGAATACGAACACGTCGAGGGCCAGCCTGAAAACTGTCTCCCCAGAGTCGAAGTCTTCCAGAGCATGAGCGAGCGCCCGCTTACAGTGTGCCCCAAATGCGGCGCAGCGGTAAAGCGCGTGATCAGCTTGTTCAGCGGGCACGTCGACAAGATGGGCTCAGCAAGCCTCAAAGAAAAGGGCTTCACGAAGCTGGTGAAGCGCGACAAGGGTGTGTACGAGAAGGAATAGCGTGAGCGATCAACCCTGGTTCGTCAAAGCATTCGGCGCCGATTACCTGAAAGTCTATGCCCACCGCGACGAGCGCGACGCCAAGCGCGCCGTTGATTGCTGCGTGGCTGAACTCGGGCTGGATTCGCGCACGCGCACGCTCGATCTCTGCTGCGGCGCGGGGCGTCACCTCAAGTATCTGCTCAAGCAAGGCGTGCCGTCGATCGGGCTTGATCTCTCGCATGATCTGCTCGCTCAGGCCTTAGCCGATGGCTTGCCCGAGAAAGCGCTGATCCAAGGCGATGCCCGCGAGCTTCCCTTTGCGGATGAGGGTTTTGATCGCGTCGTCAACCTCTTCACCAGCTTCGGCTACTTCGACGAAGACGCGGAGAATCAGCGCCAGCTCAACGAAATCGCGCGCGTCCTGAAGCACGAGGGACTTGTCCTGATCGATCACATGAACCCGCATGTGGTGCGAGCGAACCTGCGCGAACGCAGCGAGGAAGAGCGCAACGGCGCGCACATCGTTTCGCATCGCCGGATCGACGAGCAGAAGAAGCGCGTGCTGAAGCAGGTGGAGATCACCTTCGCCGACGGGCGCCGGCTTGCCTACGAAGAGTCGGTGCGCCTCTTCGACCAACATGAATTCAAGGCCATGCTCGATCAGGCTGGCTTGCGTTGGTTGCGGAGCTTGGGTGATTTTCGCGGCGAGCCGAAGTTCGATCCGCTGCACTCGCCGCGCCAGATCTTGATCGCGCGGAAGGGCGAGTAGCTACTCGTTCCCGCTCGGCTTGTTCAACGCGTCGAGCTGCGATTGCAGCTCTTTCGCGCGAGTCTCGGCTTCCGCGAGCTTGGCGCTCAATTCTTCGTTGCGCCCTTCAGCGGCGCTTAGCGCATCTTGCAACTCGAGCGCATCGGGAGCACCTTCAGCCAAAAGCGCACGCAGGTCTCCAACCTCAACACGCAACTGATCGATCTCGACTTGCTGAGGCGAACGGCCCTTGAGCTCATCTTCTTTCGAGTTCTTGGGCAGCATCATTTCGTACTGCGTCTTGAGCGCTTTGAACTTGGTCTCTAGCGTTTTGGACTTCTCAGCCAGCTCGTACATGGCCTTGTTGCGATCCGTGAGCGAGTCGTTGTCGGTCTTCATCGCATCGAGCTTGCTCGTGTAATCCGCGTTGGAGATACCCCAACCAATCGCAACGCCAAGCAGAGCGCCTGCAACCGCAAACATGATGGTGGTCTTCTTGTCAAACATGGTCGCCTCGGAGATATGCCAACGATAGATCGTGCGAGCAGTCTAACGATTTGCGCGGCCTGCGCATCCACTTCGCGACTGGGTTCGGAACTGCTGCGAGTTGAAGGCAGCCGGCCGCGATTCGCCTAAACTGAAGGTTCGGCACCAGCAGGGCCTACCGATGCCGAACCCGCAGAGGGACAACGAATCGTCCCCCATTTCCCCTAGGAATCAGTCCGTACTCGATTCGTCGAGATAGGGCGTTTGGATGGACTGGTCATCGCGCAGCCTCTTCGAAGACTCAGGTGAAAGCGTGAGCGTACTTTGGATGCCTTCCATCAATGCGAGCTGCGCCCTACCGAAAGCTACGACGTCGACCACCATCGGGAACATCACGCCAAAGCGACTCGTCGGGTGTGTAATGCGAGGCGTTGCGATCCGCACATAATCTTGCAAGAGAAAATCGATCGCATTCAGATCGGCTTCTTCGATGCCAAGTCTTCCGCCAAGGAGTTCCGCAAGTCGCCCTTTCAGCCCCGACTCTTCTTCGAGCTTCATCGGATCGATCACCGTTTGGAAGAGGAAACCAGGCGAAAAGAGATCAAAGCCAACAACGCCCTTCACCTCCGGATCGACGAGCGAAGCGCTTTGCTCGCTGGTCAGCACCGCCCAGAATTGGTCCATCGTCGCCTGCTTCAGCTCATACTCGTCCATGAGTTTACGCAGCCCAAGGCTCTGATCCGTGTAGCTCGCTTGCAGCGCGTCCCACTTCGGCGTGTAGGCGTCGCCGATGGCGGCGAACTGCGCGCGCTGGCTTTCGCTGAGCGGCGTTCCTTGCTCGTCCAACTGACTCGCCATGAGATTCGAGAGCACGGCTGGGTGGGTGTACTCGCTGTTGATGTTGCCGGCGTGGGAGTCAATGTCATCTTGCAGATCCATCGCCAAGCGCTGGAGCTTGATGTTGTGTTTCTGGATCGCCATCTGATCTTCTTGAGTGATGTTCTCGCCGTTCATGAGCTTCTTGTAGAGCGTTGGCAGCTTGTCGCGGAGCGCCGCAGTGGCTACGCCAATTTCCTTCCAATCCGTTCGCTTCATCCCATTCATTTCGGAGATGCCTGCATAGGTAATCGGCGCTCTCTTCTTCTCAACGCTTGGCTGATCGCTGCCAGGATTCGTTTCACCCGCACCGCCCGCCTTCAGCGATTCGATTTGTGCGCGCAGCTCTTTGATCGTCGCGTTAGCGGCATCAAGCTGCGCCTGCAATTCAGCGCCTTCTTTGATGCGCGCGCGCAGGGTGCCGAGCTCGTCGTTTAATCGAGCGATCTCCGCCACCTTGCTCGCCACTTCCCCTTCGGCATCCGCTTTCTCGCGTTGCAGGTCGGCGACACTGCTGCCCAAGGCGCTTGCTTTGGTGCGCTGCACTTCGAGCTCTTCGACAACTTCGCCGTGGGATTTGCTCTCTTCGAGGAACATCTGCTTGTCGAGAGTCAGGTTGTCGATCTGCGGCGTGTACTTCTCTTGCGCGACGAACCAGCCGCCAGCGACTCCAAGGCAGATCCCCGCAATGGAAAAGAGAAAGGTCGTTTTCTTATCAAACATGATTGCCCCGTTTGGTCTAGCCACTCTTGGTGTCGCCCTAGTCTTGTTGCGACAAATCCTAGCGCATGCCGCATACAGCGCCCCTTACAAAATGGGCTGCAATTTCTCATCGCTGCTTTGCAGCGAGTGCCGCCGGCACTCAGCGCGTTCTGCCCGCACTACTACTTGCGTGATTTGCGTCGCGAGAGCTGCACGAGTTTGAGCGCGTCGCCGCGCGCGAGACTGCGCAGTGCTGGGCGCGAAAGCGGGGCTGCTGGCGCGAGCAAATCGAAAAGCTCAAGCGCTTTGCGCCATGCTTGCTCGATGCGCGGGAAGCTCTGAGAAAAGCTACCTGATGGGAAATGCTGCCACGCATAGGCTGAGAGAAAGACCAAGCTGTACTCGCTCATGCCGTCGCGAGCGAGGCGCAGTGCGTTGCGCAGGGTGGGCCAAACTTCGGCTGCCTCTTTGATTCCAGCCAGTCGCGCACTCTGATCTTCAGGCAAACCTGAAAGCGCGAGCTTGCCATTCAGCAATGCATCAAGCGCTTTGCTCAAGCCATACCACTCGGCGACGAAGCTGCGGATAGCGCTGGCCTGCGGGTGATCGGGAAGATCCCGCTTGAGTGACTCGCCAAGATCTTGATACGCAGCATTCGCATGCTTGCCGAGTGCGAGCAGCACTTCGCGGTAGCGCTCAACCTGCGCAGGCGCGAGCTTCAATTCAGGGTGCAGATAGAGCGCATCGGTGAATCCAACAAGCGCAAGCTGCGCCCGCGCAGCAGATGCAAGCGAGTTGCCGCCAAGGCGCGAGAGAAAGCCCGAGCCCGCTTCAATCGCCACATGCTGCGTAAAGCTGTCGTTGCCGAAGCTTGAGAAGAGCTCGCTAGCCGGCGCTTCAATCGCCTGGCTGCCCGCCAATCCGCCAGCGCGACTCAAAGGCTGCATGCGAAAGGTCAGGATCAGTCCCGACGCTTTCGCATCACGCGTCAGCTCGCGCACGAAGCGCTCACGCAAGATGCTGGCGTAGCAGGGATCGAGCGCGCTTGGCGAGCTCAACGCGATCTCTTGATGACCGCCGCGCGAGTCGAGGTAATCGGCGTAGGGCCTGAGTCCGCGCAGACGCTCCAGCAGCAGCAGCGCATCGGCGGGAGCGTTGAGCGGCGAGAGTTCCGGCGCCAGCGAGACGTTGCGCGTGAGCCTTGCACTCTCCGCGCGCTTGCCATCACGCAGATCAGCCAACGCATCAGCGAGATGCAAACACGCGAGCGCAACCACCATGTCGGCAGGATCGTTGACGCCAGCAATCACCATGCGCGGCAGGCACTCGCTGCCAAAACGCGCATAGCACTTGCGCAAAGCGAGCAAGCCGTCGAAGCAGGTGCGCGTCTCTTGGCTCAAGCCCTGCCAGCCTTCGTCGCTTGGCAGCATGCGCACGATGCGGTCGACGCTGGGAATCAGCGTGCCCGCAGCTTGTGAGCGCGCTTGCGCCTCGAAGCTTGCCAGCGTTTGCTCCAGCACACCAGCACGCATGCCAAGCTCCGTTAAAGAGGAAGCAAGCGCGGAAGCATCTACCACCACTGCTTGCGGCAGCACATGAAAGCCCTGCGCGCCAATCCGCATCAACCAGTTTCGCACGCGAGGAGCGAGCGTGTAGCCGCCCGGAATCTCGCCCACCGATTGGTGGAGTTGCTTCAGATCGACGATCAGCGAGGCGGGATGCTGATAGCTCGTCGCAGGCGAGTCGTCTTTGCCCTCGCCGCTCAGCATGGCTTGCGAGGCTTCAACCTTCGCGATGATCTGCCCGAGCGCTGCCCGCAGAGGGTTGCGTTTGACTTGCTCGTCTTCGAGTCCATTCGGACACAAGCGGCTGGCCAGCGCCAACACGCGATTTCCGTACGTTGCGTGATCCGCGTGCTGCGTACACTCGCGCTGGAAGTCGCGCAGCTCACTCGCCAAGGCCTGCAGGCTCTGCGCGCCGAAGGCTGCGAACACGCGCTCAAGCCCTTGCGCCTCTGCAAGCTTGGCCTGCGCGTACAGCGTCACGAAGGGCACGAAGTTGGCAAAGCGCGGATCAATGCCGAGAGCTTGCGCGTAGGCATCGTTGATCGGCGTGAGGTGATCGTGCTCGTCGATGAAACGCCCTGGCGCGCACATCGCCCGGAAGCGCGCTGACGGCGTGGTGTCCGTCGGCGCATCCTGCGATTGCCAGATCAGCCAGACCTTCGATTGCATCGCGAGCTTCAGCTTGCCCGCGCGCTGCGAGCCAGGCGCGCACTCCATCCACTGCATCAGGTCGCGTCCAAGCTCGCGCGCATGTTCAAGCTGCGCTCGGCCCCAACGCCCGCGCGCACTCTCTGGCGTGAGCACGATTTGCAACTGCGGGAATGGCGGATAGCGACGCTTGGGCAAGGGCCGCGCTTTCGCATCGGCGTATCGCTTGCTAGCGCTTGAGAGCAGGGTGTCTGGCGTGATCGCTTCGCCCTCGCTGCTTGCGCTCGCTTCGAGCAGCGCGAAGGCTGTGTCGTCGAGCAAGAGCGAAAGCGCCAGCCCGCGCTCGAGCTTCGCCAAGCCCTCGGCGTCGAGCTTCTCGGCTGCGCTGATCGCTTCCTGACAAGTCGAGACCGGCCCGCCATCTTCGCGCCACTTGCGCATGGCGTCGCTCAGCAGCGCAAACACACGCGCACAATCCATCCCCGCCTGCTCGCGCACCACTGTGCCGAGCGTGGAATGCAGCAACTCAATCACTTCATCTGCGCGCTCTTGCCAACTCATGCTCTCTCCGCTCATCCAACGTCGCTGTAATCATAGCGCGCTAGAGCGAGCTGGGTGGACAAGACAGCCCGGCCTGCATTCATGCGAAAACTCTTCGTGCTACACGCGCGCATTCGCGCGAGTGGATTTAAACACGGAGAATGACTGAGGGAAGACGGCGTTCACGGAGAGCTGCGAGTTGCTGCGTCGCTCGATTGCGAATCGAGAGAAAGTCCGCGCAGAGGCACAGCGGATCGCGATGTGGTTTCCCGCAGCGCAACGAGCGCGAGCAAACGCAGTCTTGCTCCCAGCTCTCAATTGCTGAAAATGGCGATCTTCCCCGCTCTCAATGCTGCGAGCTGATTCAAGCTGAATCCAAACCGTCCGGAAGCGTTGCGGCTTCGCGTCTTTGCGCGACCCCACTCTTACCATGCAATCGAAAGATCACGCTGAACCCGATCAAGCAAACACAACGATCCACAAATCAACATCGCCTGCGAGCCTCCCCCATCTCGAAGAACAAACACAGCGTTTGCGAATTCACGCAGCGAAAGAATGCAGCAAAACGCACCTCTCCGTGAACTCCGTCTTCCCTCATCCGACTCCGTGTTTAAATCCACTCGCGCGAATGCGCGCGCATAGCGCTACGAATTGACGCGTTGAGATGACCCGAGATCGCAGAGCATCGCGGCTGGCGCTGGTCGCGCTGGTCGGTTAGATTCCGTCGCAGGCGAATCACCTGCAAGCGGCACGCATGAGCAATACTCCACAATCCATCGCACTTTACGGCTCGACCGGATCGATCGGCACGCAAACGCTTGACGTGATCCGCGCGCATCCCGAGCGCTTTAAAGCGCGCATCCTGGCTGCTGGCACGCGCCTCGATGAGCTGAAAGCTCAGGCGATCGAGTTCAAACCCGCGATCGCCATCATCGCCTCGCCCGCGAGCAAGCAGGCTTTCGATGAATGCGCGACGGCGCTCGCCAACCAGGGCACGCAGCTTCTGGCTGGCGAAGACGCGATGGTCGCCGCGGCCCGCGATGAAGACTACGACATCATGGTCGGCGCTGTGACCGGCGCTGCTGGCTTGATGCCGAACATCGAAGCGGTCAAGCGCGGAAAGCGCGTTGGCCTCGCGAATAAGGAAAGCCTGGTGATGACCGGGCCGATCCTCACCAACCTCGCCAGGCAACACAACGCCGAGCTGGTGCCGATCGACTCAGAGCACTCCGCGATCTGGCAATGCCTGCGAGGCGAATCCTCGCGCGAAGTGTTGCGTGTGATTTTGACTGCATCCGGCGGCCCATTCCGCACGACGCCGCTCACAGAGTTAAAGGAAGTAACTCGCGAGCAGGCGCTCAAACATCCGACCTGGGACATGGGTCCGAAGATCTCAATCGACTCCAGCACCCTCTTCAACAAGGCGCTGGAGATCATCGAAGCGCGCTGGCTCTTCGATCTGACGCGCGATCAACTACACGCGGTGATCCATCCGCAAAGCTTCGTTCACAGCATGGTCGAGTTCGTTGACGGCTCGATTATGGCGCACATGGGCGCGACGGATATGCGCATCCCGATCCAGCTCGCGCTGAGTTGGCCCGATCGCCTGCCCTGCCCTGCACCACGAACCGATTTTCGTCACGCCATGGATTTTCAATTTGAGCCTGTCGACTTTGAGCGATTTCCGGCTCTAAAACTAGGCTACGAGGTCGCAGAGGCCGGTGGCACCGCGGGCGCGGTCTTCAATGCTGCCAATGAAGTGGCTGTAGATCGTTTCCTACGCGGAGAAATACGCTATCTTGACATCTTCAACACCGTAGAAGGTGTGTTGAAATCCCACACGGTGAATTCAGAACCATCGCTGGGAGAAGTACTCGACGCAGACCGCTGGGCCAGGGACGAGGCACAAGCGCTGAAGTTCTAGGCCTTGTAGCCATGATCGCAGCGCCGACTCCGCCAGCCAATCACCAGCACGCTTGAATAGGACAGGTAATGGGCATTGTACACGCTCTCTTGGTCGTCATCGGTTTCAGCTTTTTGATCGCGATTCACGAGCTCGGCCACTTCCTCGCAGCTAAACGCGCGGGCATTCAGTGCCCCGTGTTCTCGGTCGGCTTCCCGATCCCAGACTTCATCTCCAAAAGACTCCGCCTGCCCGATCGCTGGAAGAACATCTTCAGCTACCACTGGCGCGGCACGGACTACCGCATCGGCTGGATTCCCCTCGGCGGATTCGTGCAGATGAAGGGCCAGAGCGATTCGCCCGAAGGCCCCGAAGAGAACGCTGGCACGGAAGATGACTTCCGCAACGTCAGCTACTTCAACAAATTCCTTGTGATCTGCGGCGGCGTTTTCATGAACGCTGTGACCGGCATTGTCTTCTTCATCCTGGCCTTCATGGTCTTTGGCGTGACCTTCGTGGAGCCGCAAGTCGGCAGCGTGCAAGCGACCGATCCAAAGACAGGCGAAGTCACTTCCATCTGGAAGGAAGACACGATCCAAGTTGGCGACCGCATTCTCACCGCCGGTGGTGAAGAGGTCGAAGACTACCTCGATGTGATCTACAAGGGTGCCTTCGCTGACGGCGACTCGATTCCCGTCACGCTTGAGCGCATCGTTGATGGCGAGAAGAAGGTGATCGAAGCGGACCTTTCGCTGATCGGCCACAGCCTGCTCGACTTCCACATTCCCGCGATCACGCAGCCGCTCATCGTCACAGTCTCCGATGAAGAGGCGGCCTGGGCGAAGGGTGAGCTCAAAGGCAAAGATCGCCTGCTCTCAATCAACGGCATCGTCATTCAAGAGCCGGGCGATGTGCGCGATGTGCTCGCCACCGTCAAGAAAGGCGAGAAGATTACGCTCACCGCCATGCGCGGCGATGACGAAGAAATCAGCACGAGCTACGTCCCCGCCCGCAAACCCAGCGGCGCGAAGGGCTCGATCATGGGCTTCCACCTTGTGGATCCTGTGATGGTCAAGGCCGTGCAGGATGATTCTCCTGCCAGCAAGGCGATGGCAATCGGCGGTGAAGGCGAAGCTTTTGCCCTGCAGACGAATGACGTTGTGCTCGCGGTGCGCGTGATCCGGAGCGATTCCGGCCCGAGCGAATCGATCGAGTGGATCGACGTCAAGAACCCGCACACGCTCTTCGCAGCCGTCAGCGATGCCGGCGCAGCAGGCGAACTCCAGATGCGGATCGCCCGCGCCGACAAAGATGGCAAGCGCATCTCACCTGATCCTGTGGTCACGATGACGCCGCGTCACGTTGGCCCGACAGCGCAGAACTTCTCGCTCGGTGTGCTGATCGAGACTGGCGTGCCGGGGTTCGAACACATGAACGCGCTGGCAAAAGCGTCAGGTCAAGATGCACCCTACGACGAAGCGCTGATCAAAGGCGAAGAGCTCGAAATCGCTGCGGTGATGGCGGGCAGCGCCGCCGAGAAAGCCGGCCTCAAGCCCGGCCAGCGCATCGTTGACGTGAGCGACGTTGCCAAGACCAGCAAGAGCGGCATGCTCTGGTGGTCGAAGGAAACCTCGATCCCGCTGCAATCGCGATTGAACAGCGCTGTCAACGCAGCGATCGCGGATTCGGTTCACCGCGCAGCGCCAGACGCTGAAACGGAAGGCGACGCTGCAAGCGTGAGCCTGAAGATCAAAGGCTCGGAAGACGCGCTCAAGCTCGTGCCACAGCTCGACGGCCCGGAGAGCTTGCCGACGATGATCGTCGGCGCTCGCGAACTGCGCACGCCGCCTGTCACGAAAGGCTTTGTCGGTTCGATCGAGGGCGGCATTCACCACAGCATGATCAAGGGCGCGCAGATTCTCCAGATGCTTGGCGGCCTCTTCGCTGGCGACATCAGCGTGAGCAACCTGAGCGGCCCCGTGATGATCGTGCAGATGAGCTACACGCTGAGCGAGTACGGCCTCGGCACGCTGCTCTTCTTCTTGGGCTTCATCAGCATCAACTTGGCGATCATCAACCTGCTGCCGCTGCCTGTGCTGGATGGCGGCCTGCTGGTGATCGTGACGATTGAGAAGCTGACTGGCCGACCGATCAACGAACGCTTCCTGAACATCCTGCAGATCGCGGGAACAGTCGCACTCGTAGGCTTACTGGTGTACGTCGTGTTCAACGACATCAAGATGCTGAGCTTGATCGGCTAGACTTGGATCGCGCCGCGGCAGGCAAGAGCGCAGTAGAACTGGCATTCGTGCCAGTTCTTTGCGTTTCACTGCGGCAACTCGCAGCGCTACACGCGCACATTCGTGCGAGTGAATTTAACCACGGAGAATGACTGAGGGCGGACGGAGTTCACGGAGAGCTGCGCGACGCTGCATTCTTTCGCTAGGCGATTTCGCCTACGCTGCGTTTGATCATTGAGATTTTGGGAGGCTCGCAGGCGCTTGTGAATTGTTCTGCGATCGATACGCACAGCTCTGCACGCAGCAGCCAGCGCTTGAGCAATCACATCCCCAACGCCTGCGAGCTCTCCTGCTGCCAACAAATAGCGCAGCGCATTCGTTTTCACGCAACAAAGACAAGGCGGCGGCGCGCAGCTCTCCGTGAACTCCGTCCTACCTCATCCGCCTCCGTGGTTAAATCCACTCGCACGAATGTGCGTTGGCAGACAAAGCTGTCTGCCCCACCTAAGCCAGCGCTACGCTTGTGCTTCGCGGATCGCTTCGAGCTCTTCCCAGCGCGCGTACATCACATCGCATTCGCTCTTCTTTGCATCGCGTTTGCGCGTCAGATCCATCGGCGATTGCGCGGTCTTGCCGCCAGCGCCGCTAGGCGCACCGGAGTAGAGCGAAGGATCGGCGAGCTGCGCATCGAGTTCTGAGATCTCCGCTTCTAGCCGCTCAATCTTGACCGGCAGATTCTTGAGCTCGTTCTTTTCCTGCTTGGAAAGTCGAGGCCCATCGGACTTCGCAGCGCTCTTCTCTACTACCACGCCAGCGCTCGCGCCCATCGAAACCTTAGCGCCGCCTGGCGCATTGCCCTGTGATTCCGCGCGCATGCGGATCTCGTCGAGCAGCTCATCCACACTCGCCTCGTGAAAGCGCGCGTTGCCGTCGCCATCCACGTAAATCAAGCGGTCTGCCACGCGATCCAAAAAGGCGCGGTCGTGACTGACGAACACGATGCTGCCCTTGAAGGCCAAGATCGCCTCCTCCAGTGCGCGCAATGTCGGCAGATCGAGATCGTTCGTTGGCTCGTCAAGCAGCAAGAAGTTCGCCCCCGCGAGCAGGAGCTTCGCCAGCAGCACGCGGTTTCTCTCACCACCCGAAAGCGAGCGCGTCAGCACGTGCTTGGCTTGACCGGGAAAGAGAAAGCTGTCTAGGAAGCTCTCAACGCGCACACTCGATCCTTCAAGATCAACGTGTGAGCCGAAGGCCGCGATCTCTTCGAGCACCGTCGACTCTGGATCAAGCTCCGCGCGCGCCTGCGTGATCGCGCCGAAGCGAACGGTTGAACCGCGCTCGACGCTTCCGCTCGTTGCTGCCAGTTCGCCTGCGATGATCTTCAAGAGCGTTGATTTGCCCGCGCCGTTCGGCCCCGCGATGCCAAGCCTCATGCCCTGCGTGATCTCAAGATCAACGCCTCGCAGCACCGTGCGCTCTCCGTACTTCATGCCGACGTCTTTGAGGATCACGCCCTTCGCACCAAGGCGCGGGCCAGGCGGAATGCGGAACGCAAGGTCAACCGAATCGGCATCAGGTGCTGAGTCTCTCAGCTCATGGAAGCGTTCGAGGCGCGACTTGGAACGCGTGCCTCGACCCTTCACGCCCTGCCGCATCCACGCCGTTTCGCGACGCAACTGCGCGAGTCTTGCGCCTTCAACCGACGCCTGCGCTTGCATTCGATTGGCACGATCTTCGAGGTAATCCGTGTAGTTCCCAGCCACGCTGTAAAGCGCACCCTTCTCCACTTCCACGATGCGCGTACACACGCGATCCAAGAAGTAGCGATCGTGCGTCACCATTACTATCGGGAGCCCGGCGCTCGCCAGATATTCTTCGAGCCACGCCGTCACGACGGCATCGAGATGGTTCGTCGGCTCGTCAAGCAGCAGCAGATCAGGCTCACTCAGCAAGGCACGCGCCAGCGCCACACGACGCTGATCGCCGCCAGACAGCGTCTTGCACTGCGCTTCAGGATTGACCAGGCCGACCTTCGCGATCAGCTCTTCAACGCGATGCTCAACGGCATAGCCGCCAGACATCTCCAGCTCGTCTTGCAACGCAGCTTGGCGATCAATCAGCTTGTCGAGCTTGTCAGCGTTTGCAGTCGCCATCTCATCGTGGATCTTCTCCAGCTCGCTCAGCACTTCGCCGCGCCGGCCAAGACCTTCGCGCACCGCGTCGCGCACGCGCATTTCGCCATCCAGACGCGGAACCTGTTCGAGATAGCCAATCCGCAAATCGCGAGCGGCTGTGCGCAACCCGCCATCAATCTCCTCGGCGCCGGCCAGCAGCCTGAGCAGCGTGGATTTTCCGCAGCCGTTCACGCCAACCAGCGCGATCCGCTCGCCAGGGTCGACGTAGAAGTTCACGCCCTCAAAAAGTGCGCGGCCATGAAAGAGCTTCGAGATGTTTTGCAGACTGATCAGACTCATGGTGCTCGGCTTTCGGGTTGGATCGATAACTCTCGCCTTCTATACGTGGAATGCGCGAGATGAAAAGGGATTTCAGAGTGCGGAGCGCCCCCCGCCTGCCAGGCGAAGGTGCGCTGAGTCTCACCCAAATCGAATCACACCAGCGCCAGCACTTCGCACAAGCTTCCCACACGCCCTCAACACCGCATAAATCCAGCCTTCCAGCCTTCCTCCCACCCCTCTTTTCGCTATATTCACGGGGCACAGAGGGGCTACAAAACTCCACACGTGAACTCGCTTCGCTGGCACTTGCCGCGCGAAGATTGCGATGCAATGCAGCACCTTGAAGCACTACGTTTCCAGCACACTCGCTGACGACTGATGCCTGAAAGCTTACGCCAATGGCCAAGAATCCGACGACCCCACCAGACCAGCCCAGCGATGGAATCATCCTTGAGCGTCTGATTGAAGATGACATGCGCGAGAGCTATCTGACGTACGCGATGAGCGTGATCGTCAGCCGCGCTTTGCCGGATGTGCGCGATGGTTTGAAGCCATCGCAGCGGCGCATCTTGGTAGCGATGAACGACCTGAACCTGAGTCCTGGCGCCAAGTATCGTAAGTGCGCGAAGATCTCAGGTGACACCTCGGGGAACTACCACCCGCACGGCGATCAGGTGATCTACCCGACGCTCGTGCGCATGGCGCAGCCCTTCAACCTGCGCTACATGCTGGTGGATGGGCAGGGCAACTTCGGCACGGTTGATGGCGACCCGCCTGCTGCCCAGCGCTATACCGAAGCACGCATGGCGCGCCCGGCGATGGATCTGCTCGAAGATCTCGACAAGGAAACCGTCGACTACGCCGACAACTACGATAACACGCGCAAAGAGCCTACGGTTCTGCCAGGCAAGTTCCCGAACCTGCTCTGCAACGGTGCGAACGGTATCGCCGTGGGTATGGCGACATCCATGCCTCCGCATAACGTCACCGAAGTGTGCAATGCGATCATGGCATTGATCAAGAAGCCCGAGATCACCGTAGACGAGCTGATGAAGCACGTTCCCGGCCCGGACTTCCCCACCGGCGGCACGATCCTTGGCCACAAGGGTATCATCGATGCCTACCGCAGCGGTCGCG
>Ga0213866_10000391_pt1 | contig 36168 bp, 49 predicted proteins | sample PICome_11_FD_160079 | JGI IMG/M metagenome (GOLD analysis project Ga0213866, IMG submission 160079) | Coastal seawater microbial communities near Pivers Island, North Carolina, United States - PICO284 | ecosystem: Environmental > Aquatic > Marine > Coastal | place: USA: North Carolina... | reverse complement strand
GTCAGGTGTTTGAGGAAACGAATACCCAGCCCAGCGCCCTCCGAGGCACCCTCGATAAGGCCGGGGATGTCCGCAACCACAAAGCTGCGATGTGCATCCACCTTCACCACCCCGAGATTCGGCACCAGGGTGGTAAACGGGTAATCCGCAACCTTGGGACGCGCAGACGACACCGCACGAATGAAGGTGGATTTGCCCGCGTTAGGCAACCCCAGCAAACCAACATCGGCGAGCACCTTGAGCTCCAGCTTCAGCGATCGCGCCTCTCCCTCGGTGCCCGGCGTGGTCTGGCGAGGTGCACGGTTGGTACTGGATTTAAATCGCGTATTTCCCAGGCCATGGAAACCGCCACGGGCCACGACCAGTTGCTGTCCGTCTGAAGACAAGTCTCCCAGTATTTCGCCGCTGTCCTCGTCGATAATGGTGGTGCCAACCGGTACCTTCAGCACCAGGTCTTCACCACTTGCGCCGGTGCAATTACGCCCGCGACCCTGCTCACCGTTATCCGCGCGGTAAACGCGCTGGAAGCGATAGTCGACCATGGTGTTCAGTGCGGTATCGGCTTCCATGATCACGCTGCCGCCATCACCCCCGTCGCCCCCATCGGGACCACCCTTGGCGACGTACTTCTCGCGACGGAAACTCAGGCAGCCGTTGCCACCTTTACCCGCGAATACCTTGATTCCGGCTTCGTCTACAAATTTCATAACTTTCGATTCTACCTGTTCTCAGCGGCAATTAACCGGTCTTCTTGGGGCGGGGCTGCACCCCGGGGTCGACACGACCGCCGGGCAAAAAAAAGCCCCGTCGAGTGACGGGGCTTTCGGGATACTTTGAGATCCGCAGCTTAACCGCTCACCACCTGCACGAACTTGCGGCTCTTCGGGCCACGGGTAATGAACTCTACCTTGCCGTCCGTCGTTGCAAACAGGGTGTGGTCCTTACCGCAACGTACGTTGTCACCGGCGTGGAACTTGGTGCCGCGCTGGCGGACGAGGATGTTGCCAGCTTTTACCGCCTGGCCGCCGAAGCGCTTGACGCCAAGGCGTTTACTTTCGGAATCGCGTCCGTTCCGAGTACTACCACCTGCTTTCTTATGTGCCATGGTCGATAACCTCCTTTAGCCTGCGATGCCTGTGATTTTCACTTCCGTGAACCACTGGCGATGGCCGGTTTCACGACGATAGTGCTTACGACGATTGAATTTAACGATCTTCACTTTGGGGTGACGGCCGTGGGCTACCACTTCAGCGGTGACCTTGCTGCCTTCCACGTGGGGAGTGCCGATCTTCACTGCTTCGCCACCCACCATCAGCACGCGATCGAATTCGATCGTGTCGCCGGTGGCGGCTTCGATTTTTTCCAGCTTGAGGGTTTCACCCTCAGTCACGCGGTGTTGCTTGCCACCGCTCTCAATTACTGCGTACATGTTGTGCTCCGTTCAATTAGCCTGCTCGCAGTTGTCAGAACCCTCTCAAGGAGGGGGCAGAGCCAGGCATAAACAGCTTAAAGTGCGTCCGGGGCCTTGTTTGAGGTACACCCGTCGCTTGAGGGCGGCGATTCTACTGAAAACCAACCCTCCCGGCAAGCGTTATTTTCCCTGCAAAGACAACAACTTAGCGTCAAACTAATGACCGTATCACCCACACTCCCGCGCTTGACCACTGGCACACCAGCACCTAGCATGCCCGGGCAATAGAGGACCCCTCGATCCATGCAGCAAATACGCGCCGCCGTAGCCGACGAGTTCGACCAGGTTAACCAGCTCATCATTGACCAGCTCCACTCCGATGTGGAGATGGTGGAGAACGTTGGCCACTATATTGTAGATGCCGGCGGCAAGCGCTTGCGCCCGCTGTTGGTACTGCTGACCGCCAGCGCACTGGGCGGTTGCACCGCGTCTCACATCAAGTTTGCAGCGGTGATCGAGTTCATCCATACCGCCACCCTGCTGCACGACGACGTGGTCGACCTCTCCCAGTTACGCCGGGGTCGACCCACAGCCAATGCAGCCTTCGGGAATGCGCCCAGCGTTTTGGTTGGCGACTTTCTCTATACCCGTGCCTTCCAACTGATGGTCCTGCTGGACAACATGCCACTGCTTCGGCACATGGCCGACACCACCAATACCATCGCCGAAGGGGAGGTACTGCAGCTGGTGCGCGCCGGTGACCCGAATACCACCGAAGACCAGTATCTGGACGTTATTACACGCAAGACAGCGGTGTTGTTCGCCGCGGCCTGCCGCGGGGCGGCCATGCTAAGCGAGCGCGACGATTCAGACTGCGACCAACTCGCCGCCTTTGGCATGAACCTGGGTATCGCCTTCCAGATGATTGACGACGTTCTCGATTACGAAGGCGACCCGGAGCTTACCGGCAAGAACATCGGCGACGACCTCACCGAAGGCAAACCGACCCTACCCCTGCTTCACGTCATGCAGCACGGAACGCCCGAGGAGCAAGCCCTGGTGCGTCACGCGATCACAGAGCGCAGCGCCGAGAATCTGCCAGAGATCCTAACGGCGGTGACTCGGGGCGGTGGCTTGTCAGTCACTCGCGCAGCTGCCGAGCATTACCGCGAACTCGCACTGCACAGCCTGGCAGCTGTTCCAGCTGGCCCCGCCCGCGATACGCTGGTGGCATTGGCGCGCATGTCTGTCGAGCGCGACCACTGACCTCATTGCGCCCTTTCGGCTGCTTCCTATACTCTGCAGCCTTTTGACGGGGATTCCATCATGAGCCGCACTGTTCAGCTACAGGAGCGCAGCAGCTACGCGACGATCAAATCCCACGCTGATCGCCTGACCGGTGCCAACCTGAACAACCTGTTTGATGCCGACGCCCACCGGGTCGAAAAAATGGTGACCCGCGCTGCAGGGCTGGAACTGGATTGCTCGCGACAGCTGATCGACGACAGCGCACTGCAAGCACTGCTCGCCCTCGCGGCAGAAGTGGATCTCACGCAGCAGGCAGCAGCGCTACTGGGTGGAAAGCCGGTGAACAACACCGAGTCCAGGCCCGCGTTGCACAGTTTGCTGCGTGCTTCGACGCCACCGGAGGGACTGTCGCAGCCCTACCAGGAGGTCGAGCAAACCCGGGGCTTGATGCGGCAATGGGCAAACCGCATCAACAACGGCGAGCAGGTCGGTTTTTCCGGCGCGGTGATCACCGATGTGGTTAATATCGGCATCGGTGGTTCCGACCTGGGGCCCCGGCTGGTTACAGAGGCACTGGCCCCGTTCAGTGGCGCCGTCGCCTGTCACTATGTCGCCAACGTCGACCCGGCGGACCTGCAGGGAACCCTGCTGGATCTGAACCCGGAAACCTCCCTGTTCATTATCTGCTCCAAGTCATTTCGGACCGAAGAGACATTAACCAACGGCCTGGCGGCTCGTGACTGGGTAAGGCAGGCCGGTGCCAGTGACGAGCAGCTGGCCCGTCACTTCCTCGCTATCACCACTAACCTTGAGGCCGCCGCGGATTTCGGCATCCCGGCCGACAACTGCCTGCCTATCTGGGACTGGGTGGGAGGCCGGTACTCGGTCTGGTCGGCGGTCGGCCTGAGCTCCGCCATTGCCCTGGGCTGGGACGCCTTTGAAAATTTCCTGGCCGGTGGCGAGGCCATGGACAGGCACTTTGCCGATGCTCCCCCGGCTGAAAACCTGCCCATGCTGCTGAGCCTGATGGAAGTGTGGAATTGCAACTTCCTCGGCGCAGGAAACCACGTGGTGCTGCCCTACGACCAGGCGCTGGCGCGATTCCCGGATTTCCTGCAACAGTTGACCATGGAGAGCAACGGGAAAAACGTGGGCAGGGACGGGCGCACGCTGGCATGCGAGAGCGGACCGGTGCTGTGGGGCGCTGCCGGCACCATGGGCCAACACTCCTTCCACCAGTTATTGCACCAGGGCACGCACGTCTGCCCGGCTGACTTCATCCTGCCGCTCACCACACATACCGGCATGCCGGAGCAGCACAGCCGCCTGGTGGCCAACTGCCTGGCCCAGAGCCGGGCCATGATGGTCGGCCGCAGTTATGAGCAATCCTTGCAGAGCTTACTGGATCGCGGCGTTGACCAACTGCAGGCCGAGGAACTCGCCCCGCACCTGGCGATGCCGGGAAATCGGCCGCACAACATCATCAGCATGCAGGCACTGACGCCACACACCCTGGGGGCCATCATTGCCCTGTACGAGCACAGAACCTACATCAGCGGCCAACTGTGGGGGTTGAATCCCTTTGATCAATGGGGAGTAGAGCTGGGCAAAGAGATCGGCGCGACCATACACGCTGCCATGACCGGCGAGGCGAAGGCGGAGGATATGGATCCAGCCACGCTACACCACATCGCAGCGTGGAAAGCGTCCGCGGACTAACCGGCGTCGATAAGCTTCAGGAGCTCCTGGGTTCGTTGCTCCATCAGCTCACGGTCACCTCGACTCTCCACGTTCAACCGAACCACGGGTTCGGTGTTGGACATACGCAGGTTGAACCGCCAATCCGCGAAGTTCACGCTGAGCCCATCGACATGCTCAACCCGGTCGGCACCGTCACCATAGAGACTCTCTACCTTCGCCAGCACCGACTTCGGATCGTCTATAGTGCGATTGATTTCGCCGCTGCAGGGATAGGCCGCCACCCGTTCCGCGACCATCTGAGCCAGTGATTGCTGGCGGTTCGCGATCAGGTCGGTGACCAGAAGCCAGGGGATCATGCCGCTGTCACAGTAGGCAAAATCACGGAAGTAATGGTGCGCACTCATTTCGCCACCGTAGATAGCATCGTCCTTGCGCATCCGTTCCTTGATGAACGCGTGGCCGGTCTTGCTCTGGATTGCATTGCCGCCCATGTTCTCGACGATAGCTTCCGTGTTCCAGGTCAGCCGAGGATCGTGCACGATCGAAGCGCCCGGCTGCTGGCGCAGGAACGCCTCAGCCAGCAGGCCCACAAGGTAATAGCCTTCGACAAACTCGCCGCTTTCGTCGAAGAAGAAGCAGCGATCAAAATCGCCATCCCAGGCAATGCCGAGGTCAGCGTTATGCTCGCGCACGGCGGTGACCGTCGCCTCACGGTTCTCGGGCAACAGGGGGTTGGGTACGCCGTTGGGAAAGTTGCCGTCGGGCTCGTGGTGTAACTTGATGAAGGTAAAAGGCAGGTGTGGTTCCAGCAGGTCGATCACGCGGCCGGCGCCGCCATTGCCAGCATCGACCACAATGGTCAGCGGTGTCAGCGAAGCCAGGTCCACATACTCCAGCAGGTGTTCGACATAGGCTCCCGAGGTGTCCAGTGGGAATAGCTCGCCGCACTTTTCAGCGAGGGTGAACGCGTTCTCTTCTGCCAGCGCCTGGATATCGAACAGCCCGGTATCTCCGGAAATCGGTCGCGAGCCCTCGCGCACGAATTTCATCCCGTTATAGTCCTTGGGGTTGTGGCTGGCGGTAACCGCGATACCACCGTCCATCCCTGCGTGATCGGTGGCGAAATAAATTTCTTCAGTGCCGCAAAGACCAATGTCGTAGACATCGACACCCTGGTCCCGCAAACCGTTGGTAACAGCGGCCTTGATAGCCTCACTGGTGAGCCGGATATCGTGTCCCACCACCACTTTTTTCGGCTTGATCACCTCGGCATAGGCCCGGCCGATACGATAGGCGATGTCTTCATTCAGCTGGTCGGGGATGCGACCTCGAACGTCGTAAGCTTTGAAACAGGTAATTTTGTCCACGACGATGTCAGTCCTTGGCGTAAATGTTTTCGTAGACGAAATTGGTCGCCTCGACGAATCCGGGCACACTGCCACAATCGAAACGCCGGCCCTCGAATTTGTAGGCCATCACGCAGCCTTTCCTGGCCTGGGTTTGCAGTGCGTCGGTAAGCTGTACCTCGCCGTTCGCACCAGGGGGCGTCTCGGCGATGATATCGAAGATGTCCGGGGTGAGAATGTAGCGCCCGATGATGGCCAGGTTGGAGGGTGCGTCAGCAGGATCAGGTTTTTCGACCATCTCGTCAACACGGTAAATGCCGTCTTTGAGGCTTTCACCGGCAATCACGCCATACTTGTGAGTCTCCTCTTTCGGCACCTCCTGGATCGCCACAATTGAGCAGCGGAACTGTTGGTAGAGCTCGGCCATCTGCGACAGGACGCCTGGGCCGTCATTCAGGCACAGGTCGTCAGACAAGAGCACACCAAAGGGTTCGTTTCCGATCAGCGGCCTGCCAGTGAGAATCGCGTGGCCCAGGCCTTTCATTTCGCGCTGTCGCACCATGGTAAACACGCCCTGGTCCAACACGCTGCGGATACTATCGAGATACACCTCTTTGCTGGTGCCGGAGATCTGGTTTTCCAGTTCGTAGGAAATGTCGAAGTGGTCGGCGATAGCGCGCTTGCCACGCCCGGTGACCATCGCACAGTTGGTCATGCCTGCCTCTATTGCCTCCTCAACCCCATATTGCACCAGGGGCTTGTTCACCACTGGCAGCAACTCCTTGGGCATGCTCTTGGTGGCGGGCAGGAAGCGGGTACCATAACCTGCCACCGGAAACAGACACTTCTGGATCATAACCATTGCTCTCCGTATAAATTCAAACTAGCCACTACGCCCGTAAACATCTTCAAAGCGCACAATATCGTCCTCACCTAGGTAGGTGCCTGACTGCACCTCGATCAACTCCAGGGGAACGCGTCCGGGGTTGGCCAATCGATGTTTATGCCCGAGTGGGATGTAGGTCGACTCATCCTCACCCAGCATGAATACCTTGTCCTCGCAGGTTACCTCGGCGGTACCTGCGACCACGATCCAGTGCTCGGCCCGGTGGTGATGCATTTGCAGCGACAGCGTTTGGCCGGGATTTACCACGATACGCTTGACCTGGAATCGCTCTGACACAATCAGCGACTCGTAGGAGCCCCAGGGCCGGAACACGCGATGGTGCAGCGAGGCCTCGGACCGGTCGCTGCTTTTCAACTGCGTCACGATCTTCTTGACGTTCTGCACTTTCTCGCGGTCGGCCACCAACACCGCATCCGGCGTTTCCACAACCACCAGGTTGTCGACACCGGTAGCAGCCACCAGGCGTGACTCGCTGCGGAAATAGTTGTTGTGACAGTCTTCTGCCACCACGTCACCCTTGATGACATTGCCGTCGGCATCGCGATCAGCCACATCCCACAGCGCCGACCAGGCACCGACATCGCTCCACCCGCAGTCCAGCGAAACCACCCCGCCTGAGTGGGTCTTTTCCATGACGGCGTAGTCGATACTGTCGCTGGGTGATGCACGGAAGGCATCCCCGTCGGGACGCACAAAGTCCATATCGGCTGAAGCGCCTGCCATGGCTTCACGGCAGCGTGCGGCAATATCCGGCGCCAGTGCGTCCAACTGGTCCATGAAGGTACCGGCTTTGAGCAGAAACATGCCGCTATTCCAGAAATAGGCACCCGAATCAAGGTAGGACTGCGCGGTGGCAGCGTCCGGTTTCTCGACAAACTGCTCCAGTTCGTAAAGGTCGTCGCCGGCGGTGGCCCCGCATTTAATGTAGCCATAGCCCGTCTCCGGGCTGGTGGGGACCACACCGAAGGTCATCAATCGGCCATCACGGGCCTGCGGCAGCGCCTTACCGACGGCAGCAACAAAGGCATCTACATCCGCAATGAGGTGGTCTGCGGGCAGCACCAGCAGCACCGCTTCTGAATCTTTCTCAAGGGCTCGCAGGGCCGCCAGGGCCACAGCAGGCGCGGTATTGCGGCCCTCGGGTTCCAAGATGAGCGCTTCCGGCTGAATGCTGAGTTCTCGCAGTTGCTCCGCCACCATGAAGCGGTGTTCCTCATTGCAAACAACGATGGGCGCCGAAGCCGACAGGTCGGTGGTGCGGGCCAGCGTATCCTGGAGCATGGAAGCATCGCCCGCCAACGGCAGAAATTGTTTGGGATGGGCCTCGCGGGAAACCGGCCACAGACGGCTACCAACGCCGCCGGATAGAAGTACGGGAATCAGCATGATCGATCCTTGGTGTATCAGGGCGACACTGTCCCTCTCATTGGGGACGGATTGTGTTATCGCCGTTTTGCGGGGCCACCATGGTAAACGATGGCCGATCAGCTTGGCCAGCACACCCTGCGCAGGCTGGACTTGTCGCAGCCAGCCATTAAAATGGCAACCTCTGAAAGGTGCTATCAGATGAGCACCCCCGCTTCGCCCGAATGGCCGGTTGTCGACGGCCCGGGACTACTGGAATCCCCATGACCCCTAAAAATTCGTACGCCAAGGAAGAACTGGTCGCCTGTGGCCACGGTGAGCTGTTTGGCCCGGGTAATGCCCAACTCCCCACCGACAACATGCTGATGCTGGACCGCATCGCTCATATCAGCTCCGAAGGTGGGCAGTTCGACAAGGGCGAGATCGTGGCGGAACTGGATATCCGTCCCGACCTGTGGTTTTTCAACTGTCACTTTCCGGGTGACCCGGTGATGCCCGGCTGCCTGGGCCTGGACGCCATGTGGCAGCTGGTGGGTTTTTTCCTGGGCTGGCGTGGCAACCCGGGTCGCGGCCGAGCGCTGGGCTCCGGCGAGGTGAAGTTCACCGGGCAGATCCTGCCCAGTGCGAGCAAAGTGGTCTATAACATTCACATGAAACGGGTTATCGAACGCAAGCTGGTGATGGGTATCGCCGACGGCAGCGTGTCTGTCGATGGCCGCGAGATCTACACCGCAACTGACCTGCGGGTCGGCCTGTTCCAATCTACGGAGTCATTCTGAGTCCATGGCAAGAAGGGTAGTAATCACCGGGCTGGGCATTGTGTCCTGCCTGGGCAACGACGCAAAGGCGGTCACCGAATCCCTCTACAACGGGCAGTCCGGGATCAGCCTGCGCCAGGAACAGGTCGATATCGGCATGCGCTCCCATGTGGCTGGCGCTCCCGACATCGACACCAAGACACTGATCGACCGCAAGCAACTGCGCTTTATGGGCGACGCTGCCGCCTACGCCTTCATCTCCATGGAGCAGGCGATCGCGGATGCGGGCCTCACAGAAGACCTGGTATCGAATGTACGCACGGGCATTATCGCAGGCTCCGGCGGGGCCTCTTCGGCCAGCCAGACTGAAGCTGCCGACATCCTGCGGGAGCGCGGCCTGCGCCGTGTTGGCCCCTACCGGGTCACCCAGACCATGGGCAGCACTGTCTCTGCCTGCCTGGCCACTCCGTTCAAGATCAAGGGCGTGAACTACTCTATCTCGTCCGCCTGTTCCACCAGCGCCCACTGCGTGGGCAATGCCATGGAACAGATCCAGATGGACAAGCAGGACATCGTGTTCGCCGGTGGCGGTGAGGAACTGCACTGGACGCTCAGCTGCCTGTTCGATGCCATGGGCGCTTTGTCCACCAAGTACAACGACACGCCTGATCGCGCTTCTCGCGCCTACGATGCCGACCGCGACGGATTCGTCATTGCCGGTGGCGGTGGCATGCTGGTATTGGAAGAACTCGAGCACGCCAAATCGCGTGGCGCGAAGATCTACGCCGAACTGGTGGGCTATGGTGCTACCTCCGACGGCTACGACATGGTGGCACCGTCGGGTGAAGGTGCTGTGCGCTGCATGCAGCAGGCGCTGGCGACTGTTGAAGGCCCGATTGACTACATCAATGCACACGGCACCAGCACGCCGGCCGGCGACATACAGGAACTGAAAGCGGTCAAAACCGCCTACGAGGGCCTGGATCACATCCCCGTGATTGGCTCGACCAAGTCACTGTCAGGACACTCGCTGGGTGCCGCCGGTGTACAGGAGGCGATCTATTCGCTGTTGATGCAGCGAGCCGGCTTCATCGCCGCCAGCGCTAACATCGACAACCTTGATCCCGAAGCCGGCGACCTGCCCATCGCGCTGGCGCGCCACGACGACGTCGACCTGCAACGGGTGATGTCGAACAGCTTCGGCTTCGGCGGTACCAACGCCTCACTGGTATTTCAGAAGTACGCCGGCTAACGCATCCTGACACCGCTGTTCCAGACCTGCTCGGGCCAGCGTAGGCAGGGACGCGCCTCACCGGAGGCGGTCGCTAACCCGTCAGCAGATCAAGCAGCAGAACTTCCACCGTGTCGCCCTCGGCAACGGTGGTGCCGGGAGGGATCACTGCCAATGCATTGGACCGGCTAACCGAACTCAACACCCCCGAACTCTGGTTGGAAAAAGCCGACACTGTCATGCCTCCATCGTCGCTGGTGACAGTTGCCCGCAGGTATTCCTGACGGGTGCCAGCACGATTGACGGTGAAACCCGCCCTGGCGCGCGCAGTGACCGGCGCGATGTCGCTAGCCCCCTGCAGTGCCAGCAGTAACGGGCGGGCAACCAGGCAGAAGGTAACGAACACCGAACTGGGATTGCCGGGCAATCCGAGGAATGGTGTCTCCCCTACCCGACCGAAAGCCAGCGGCTTGCCTGGCTTGATCGCCAGCTTCCAGAGGTCCAACGCTCCCAGGCTCTGGACCGCCGCCTTGACGTGATCCTCTTCACCCACCGACACACCACCGCTGGTGATGATGAGATCGGCGGCGTCGGCAGCGCGGGCCAGCGCGTCGGTGGTGGCCGCGGGATCGTCCCGAACTATGCCCCCATCGATAACCTCGGCGCCAAGCGATTTCAGCAGGCCAGCAAGGGTGAAGCGATTGGAATTGTACAGCTGGCCAGGTGCCGCCACGCCCCGGCCAGGCTCCACCAGTTCATCGCCGGTAGACAGTATCGCCACCCGCAATGTCCGGTAGACCAATACCTCTGATAAACCTACCGAGGCGGCCAAGCCCAGGTCCTGGGGTCGAAGCCGCCGCCCGGCAGTCAGGATGGTGTCGCCCTCGTGGATGTCCTGGCCGCGTTTGCGAATATGTTGCCCCACCCCGACATCGCCCCTTACACGCACCGAGTCATCCTCGATGTCACAGTCTTCCTGCATAACCACGGCATCGGCGCCTTCGGGGATCACGGCGCCAGTAAAAATTCGGGCCGCGCTGCCTGGCGCCAGGGGCGTCGGTCGATGACCCGCGGGGACGCGTTGACTCACTGGCAGGGGGCCGGACCCCGCCTCCGCCGCGCGCAGCGCAAAGCCGTCCATGGCGCTGTTGTCAGCACCGGGAACTGCCAGGGGAGCTACCAGATCCACCGCCAGCACGCGACCCAGGGCGTCGATAAGGGGGCAGTGTTCGGGGGATACTGCCGTTTCAGCGTGGGCGAGGATACGCGAGAGCGCGTCCTCAACCGGCATCAGCGGGTTCAAGTCGGACGGTTCCGGGTGTTGAGAACGCCAACGAAGTTACAGGGCCGGTGGGTGCCGTCCAGTTGCTCGCGAATCAGCCCGGTCCAGGCGGTGCGACAGGCGCCGGTCGAACCCGGCATGCAGAAAATCACGGTGTTATTGGCAAAGCCGGCAAGAGCCCGGGACTGGATGGTGGAAGAGCCAATCTCCTCGTAGGACAGTGCCCGAAATACCTCCCCAAAGCCCTCGACCTGTTTGTCGAACAAGGGCGCTACCGCCTCAGGTGTCGAATCGCGACCGGAAAACCCGGTACCGCCGGTAATGAGTACGGCGTCGACGCCGGCATCGGCTATCCACACGGACAGCACCGCCCGAATCTGGTAGATGTCGTCTTTGACAATACGCCTATACGACTGCGCATGGCCCTCTGCCTTGAGGGCGTCTGCCAGAAAATCGCCAGACGTATCATCCGCTTCGGTGCGGGTATCGGATACGGTGAGCACCGCTACATTGAGAGGCTGGGGTTCCGTGTCGGTGGCTTTCGCCATGATCAGTTTTCCTCTTCTTCAGCGAGGGCAAAGTAGGTTTTGACCGCATCGGCCACAAAGCCTCGCCAGGGTACCTGTTTGATGGCGAAGTGATTGCGGATCAGCCCGCAGTCCAGCGAGCGGTCGAGCTGCGCCAGTTCAGCCGTGGACGCTTCCAGCGTCACCACCGCTGGCCCGAACTCGGAGAATTGCGATGCCGATGCAAGCAGGACTTCGGCAAACTCATAGCAGTTGGTAGCGTCGGTGCTGCTGTAGTGAAAAGTACCCCAGCTATCGGCACCAGTGCTGAATTGGTCCAGCAACGCTGAAATCACCCGGGCGGCATCAGACGCTTCGACCGGGCAGCCCCGCAAATGATTGTCGAGCACCAGGTCGCCGCCTTGCCTCAGGCGACCCAACATATGGGTGAGTACATTGATACCACGCGGCGCGAAGATCGGACCCAGCCGGAGAATAAGGTGATGCTTGCACACATCGCGCACCGAATCTTCGGCCTGGCGCAGCAGCTGGCCCACGGTTTCGGTGTTATCTGCCTCGTCGAGTTCCCGGTAAGCGCGCTCCTGCGCGCCGGAGAACACCCGAGCACTGGATGCGAGAAGGTAGCCGATGTCGTTGCGCTGGCAGGCCTTGGCTAACCAGTGACATCGTTCCACATCGTGGTCATGGATCAATTCACCGCCGTCGGCCGCTGCCACCATGCGAAGGTCAACGATCATCTCGGGCTTCGCTCGGCGCACGGCTTTCTTTGCCTGTCGCTCGCTTTTCCAGCGTCCGCCCGTCAGGGTACTGGTTTCAATATCGTGACGGCCCCAGCGCATCAATTGCGCTTGCAAGGCAGCGCCCAGGGACGAATCCACACCGATCAGCAGTACGCGCACAGGTCAGTTTCCCGCGGGAGGATACGGTGGGGGCCGTTGAGTCGGCCTAGAAGGGGATATCGTCGTCGAACTCACCGAAGTCTGTCGGCTGGCCGCCGCTCGCTGCTGCGCCAGCTGCTCCTGCTGAACCCGCGGCTGCAGCGCCAGGGTTACCACCACCCGCTTGCGGTGCGCCGTAGTTGCCCTGCGGCTGCTGGTAATCGCCGCCCTGCCCGGCACCGCCTCGGCTGTCGAGCATCTGCATTTCGTTGGCAACGATCTCGGTGGTGTAACGATCCTGGCCGGACTGATCCTGCCATTTACGCGTGCGCAGAGAGCCCTCAACGTAGACTTTGGAGCCCTTTCGCAGGTATTCACCGGCAATCTCTGCCAGGCGATTGAAGAACACCACCCGGTGCCACTCAGTGCGTTCCTGAGGCTGCCCGGTCTGCTTGTCTTTCCAGGACTCGGAGGTGGCAATGGAGATATTGGTCACGGCGCCGCCGGAGGGCATGTAGCGGGTCTCCGGGTCGTTACCCAGGTTGCCGACCAGAATTACTTTGTTAATGCCCCGTGATGCCATGCCAGATCCCCTGAAAACAACTGATTTTTGCGCGATTGCGGACCAGTGACTATAGCAATCCCGTTGCCCATTTGCACCAGCATTCACAGCGCGAAAGCGTCAAATACGGTTAATTCAACAGCTTCTGAAGGGCAGCACTCACCCACTGAACCGGACGCCTCAACCAGCGCGGCCAGCCGCTTCTCAGCACGTGCTCTTCCAGGGACAGGGCGCTGTTAATACTCCGGTACCCCAGCCATCGCAGCGGCTCAGGCTCCCAGCTGCGCAGTACCCGCGACGGGTCGCCGCTGTGGCACCAGGGCATGGTGGCCAGCTCGTGCTCCGGGTTCAGCATCCTGGCCACCAGGCTACGCGCCATGAGGTTGGCAGCGCCGACACCCTCGCCGCCATAGCCGCCCGCTAGCGACAGCCCCCGGGACTCATCGACTACCACATGGGCCCGCCCGCTGCGCGCCACACCCAGAGTGCCGCCCCACTTATGTGTAATCGCAACACCCCGGAGCTGAGGCAGGCAATCAAGCAGCAACTGGTGAACCTGTTCGAAGGCTTTGCCGTCACCGGAGAAGTCGCTGCGGGGAACGCCTCCGTAGCGGTAGCTGCCACGAGCGCCAAACACCAGCCGGTTATCCACTGAACGCTGCCCGTAGGTAATCACCGGGCTGGCGTCGCAGAACACCTCCCGGTTCTCCAGACCAATGTCCTGCCACTGAGCGTCGCTCAGCGGCTCGGTCGCGATGATGCGACTTTGAAGGGGCAACACCCTGCGACGCTGCTCCCTGAGCTCATAGCTGAACCCTTCCACGGCGACCACCCGCTGGTCGGCGTTCACTGTCCCCCGGTTTGTGACGACCTTGCCAGGCGGCAGTGACAGGGCCCGCGTTTGTTCAAATACATCGACGCCCAGTCGTTGCACGGCAGCGAGCAGCCCGGCGACCAACTTCGCGGGATGAACCCGGGCGATATGCGGTGTGTACAACGCGCCCAGCGGCTCGCGAATATTGAATCGCTGGCGCAGCGCAGGGGCGTCAAGCCAGCGCGCATCGTCCTCGGTAAACCCGACGCTTCGATAGTCAGCAAGCAGCGCCTGCTGCACGCCCAGCTGCTCGGGATATCGCGCAGCCGCATAGATTCCACCCCCGTGCTGAAAACCGCAGTCAATGGATTCTGCAGCCAGCACCGCCGCCACCTCCGGAATAATGCTGTGGATCGCGGCGGCAACCGACGAGCGCCGGGAGGCGTCAACGGATCGTATCAGCGGGACTTCACCCTCCAGCGCGGCCATCAGCCAGCCGCCATTGCGACCGGAGGCACCGAAACCACAGGCATGGGCTTCCAGCACACACACTGACAGATCGGGCGATTGCTGCTTGAGGTAGTAGGCGGTCCAGAGCCCGGTATAACCCCCACCCACAATGGCGACGTCATAGCGACGCTCACCAGGCAGCGGCGAGAGCGGGCGATCAGGCAGGTCTGCGTACCAGAGGCTTATACCCCCGTAAGCAGCGCTGGAATCAAGCACCGCCAGACTCTTCGGCAACCGCCGACCGGGGGCGTTGGCCAGGGCCAACAAAGTACAACCAGGCAAGACCGGGAATGACACAGGCCGCCACCAGGGCCGCCTGGCCGCCAACCTGCAGCGCCCATCCTCCCATCAGCCCGCCGGCGAAGGCACCCAGGAACTGGCAGGTGGAGAACACCCCCATGGCAGTGCCCTTACGATCCGGTGGCGCAGCCTTGCTGACCAGCGAAGGCAGTGTGGCCTCGAGGAAGTTGAATCCGATAAAGAATCCCAGCAAAGCCAGGTAGTAGAAGACTGGCGCTCGCAGCAGCACCAGTAGCGACACGGTTACCAGCACCAGGGTGATCGTGCCCAGCAGGGTCTCGCGAAGATAGCCGTGGCGTTCCGCCAACCGCAGTAACGGAAACATGCCGAGTACCGACAGCAGCAATACCGGGAGATAAACCTGCCAGTGATTCTCCCGCGGTAAAGCCAGCACGGCTTCGAACACGCCCGGTACCACCAGGAAACTCGCCATCAAGATGTAGTGCAGGGTAAATACGCCGAAGTACGTGGGCGCCAGCGCCGGATCCGCGATGGCCTGCCTCATCTGACCACGCTGCACTGCCCGGTTTCTGGGGTCCGGGCGCCCGGGATCAGGCACAACCAGGAACACCACCAGAATACCCATGATCGCCAGGGCCGCAGTCACCATGAACACCGCGCCCAGGCCACCGGCGGCGGCAAGCATCGGCCCCAGTACCAGGGCCAACGCAAACGACGCGCCGATGCTGGCGCCAATAATCGCCATGCCCTTGGTGCGCTGTTCTTCACTGGTGAGATCGGCAGCCAGCGCCATCACGGTTCCGGCGATCGCGCCTGCCCCCTGCAGGAAACGGCCCACCACGATGCCTTCCAGGCTGTCGGCCAACCCGGCCACCAGGCTGCCAAATGCAAACAGCAGCAGGCCACCGGCAATGATTGGCTTACGCCCAACCCGATCGGACAACCAGCCCAGCGGTATCTGCAGCATCGCCTGGGTGAGGCCATATGCGCCCAGCGCAAGGCCTATCATCAGGGGCGTGGCCCCCGGGATATCGGCCGAGTAGAGGGCGAGCAGGGGCAGAACCATAAACAGGCCCAGCATCCTGACGCTATATAGCAGTGCAAGTGACCCTACCGCGCGGCGCTCGCGGGCAGACATGGGGTTGCGGGTGATCAACGGATAATCTCTGAATTGCTGTCGCTATTTTAACAGTTCAGCAGCACCACCACACCCTTGGATCGGCGGCCCAAGGCATCCGCGTGCGCCGCTAGTCCGTAAGAATCATACCCAGCTTTGCCTCAGCGGATCGCGAGGCCCTATACTGGGATGTTTCGCTGATCAGCCGTTCTGGATAAGCAATGGATACCATTCAGGTTCGCGGGGCACGTACCCACAACCTCAAAAATATTGACCTCGACATCCCACGCGACAAGCTGGTGGTTATCACCGGGCTGTCGGGTTCAGGGAAATCATCCCTGGCCTTCGACACCCTGTACGCGGAGGGTCAACGGCGCTACGTGGAGTCGCTCTCCACCTACGCCCGGCAATTCCTGTCGATGATGGAAAAGCCCGACATGGACCACATCGAGGGCCTGTCTCCCGCCATTTCCATCGAGCAGAAGTCGACCTCGCACAATCCGCGATCCACGGTGGGCACCATCACCGAAATCTACGACTACCTGCGCCTGCTGTTTGCCCGCGTCGGTGAGCCGCGCTGTCCCGACCACGGGATCAATCTCGAGGCACAGACAGTCAGCCAGATGGTTGATGCGGTGCTGGCGCTGCCGGAGGGCAGCAAGCTGATGCTGTTGGCGCCGGTGGTGAGGGAACGCAAGGGCGAGCATCTGCACGTGTTCGAGGAACTGCGCGCCGCGGGCTTTGTTCGGGCGCGTATCGACGGGATTGTGGTCGACCTCGATGATGCACCCACGCTGGAGAAAAAAAAGAAACACCGTATCGAAGTGGTGGTGGATCGCTTCAAGGTCAGGGAAGATCTGAAGCTACGCCTGGCCGAGTCTTTTGAGACTGCCCTGGAGCTTACCGATGGCCTGGCCTCGGTGGTCTACATGGACGGCGACGGCGAGGATCTGCTGTTTTCCGCTCGCTTTGCCTGCCCCGAGTGCGGCCACAGCATCGACGAACTGGAACCCCGCCTGTTTTCTTTCAACAACCCCGCCGGGGCATGCAGTGGCTGCGACGGTCTGGGCATTAAACAGTTTTTCGATGTCGAGCGCATCGTCCAACATCCTGAAGCCAGCCTGGCCGAGGGCGCCATCCGGGGATGGGACCGCCGCAATGTCTACTACTTCCACATGCTCACGTCGCTGGCAGAGCACTACGGTTTTGACATCGACAAGCCGTTCGAGAAGCTGTCCAAGAAACACCGCGATGTCATTCTGAAGGGAAGCGGCAAGGAAGAAGTCGCCTTCGCCTATGTCAACGATCGCGGCGACGTATTCCAGCGCACCCACCCGTTCGAGGGCATCATTCCCAACATGGACCGTCGCTACCGCGATACCGACAGCCAGTCGGTCCGCGAGGACCTGGCGAAGTTCCTGTCGACGGCGCCCTGCCCCGATTGCGATGGCACCCGCCTGCGAAGAGATGCCCGCAACGTATTTGTTGACGAGCGCACCCTTCCCTCAATCACAGAAATGGCGGTCGGAGATGCGCAGGACTATTTTGAAAAATTGCTACTCGAAGGACGCAAGGGCGACATCGCTGAAAAAATTCTGAAAGAGCTACGGGCGCGGTACCGATTCCTGGTGGACGTAGGGCTCAACTACCTGTCGCTGAACCGGAGTGCAGAAACCCTGTCCGGAGGCGAGGCCCAGCGAATCCGCCTGGCCTCGCAAATTGGTGCTGGCCTGGTTGGTGTGATGTACATCCTGGACGAGCCCTCTATCGGCTTGCACCAACGTGACAACGAACGCCTGCTCAATACCCTGACCCACCTGCGCGACCTGGGCAACACCGTACTGGTTGTGGAACACGATGAAGACGCCATTCGTACCGCTGACCACATTATTGATATCGGCCCTGGTGCAGGCGTCCACGGTGGGCAGATAGTGGCCGAAGGGGCGCTTAAGGACATTGTTGGCAGCAAACAGTCCCTCACCGGCGATTACCTCTCGGGCAAGCGGCGCATTGAGGTCCCCGCTGAACGCACCGCCAATGATCCGGCCCAGCAGCTGGTTTTGTCTGGCGCGAAAGGTAACAACCTGGCCAACGTCACGCTGGAAATCCCCGTGGGCCTGCTCACCTGCGTTACCGGAGTGTCCGGTTCGGGTAAATCAACATTGATCAATGCCACGCTTTACCCCCTGGCGGCAACGGAACTCAACGGTGCGACCACGCTGACCCCCGCCGTTCACGACAGCATTGAAGGCCTCGACCACATCGACAAGTGCATCGACATCGACCAGAGCCCCATCGGTCGTACGCCGCGCTCAAACCCTGCGACCTACACGGGTATTTTCACGCCAGTGCGGGACCTGTTTGCGGGTACACAGGAAGCGCGATCCCGGGGCTACAAGCCCGGACGCTTCAGTTTCAATGTCAAAGGCGGGCGCTGCGAGGCCTGTCAGGGTGACGGTGTCACCAAAGTAGAGATGCACTTTCTCCCGGATATCTACGTGCCCTGCGACGTCTGCAAGGGCCGGCGCTACAACCGGGAAACTTTGGAAATCCGCTACAAGGGCAAGAATATTCACGAAGTACTGGAGATGACGGTTGAGGATGCACTGGCCTTCTTTGACGCCGTACCGGCCATCGCGCGCAAGCTTCAGACCCTGATGGATGTAGGCCTGTCCTATATCCGACTGGGCCAGGCCGCAACCACGCTCTCGGGTGGTGAGGCTCAGCGCGTCAAACTATCGCGCGAACTGTCCAAGCGCGATACCGGCCGCACGCTCTACATACTCGACGAACCCACCACGGGCCTGCATTTCGAAGACATCAAGCAATTGCTGGACGTACTGCATCGCCTCAGGGACCACGGCAACACCGTGGTCATCATCGAGCACAACCTGGATGTCATCAAAACAGCCGACTGGATTGTCGACCTTGGCCCCGAGGGCGGCAGCGGTGGCGGCAAAATCATCGCCACCGGCACACCGGAAGATGTGGCCAAGAACAGGGCCTCATTTACCGGGCAGTTCCTGGCCCCACTACTGAAGCGCAAGAAGAGCCGCCGCGCGGCCTGATCACGGCCAACCGGCCCTGGCGCTGTCGGTGGCGACGCATTCAATTTGTCCCGAGCGGCGACGTGTTGCCACCTCGTGGTCAGAACCGTCTGCCGTAACCGCGTAAAGCTGTTTCCCGTCGTCGCCGCCCAACATACAGGCGTAGCAATTGCGCGTGGTACTGACGACTCGCAGTATCTCGCCACCCTCCTTTACCAGCACACACTCGGGTGCCAGCGCATCCGCCACCCATATGTTGCCATTAGCGTCCAGGCAAATGCCATCGGGCGCCCTGCCATCAAGTGCAGCCCAGACTCGCCGATTCCGTAACGAACCGTCATCGGCAATATCAAACGCGGTGAGCCTCATAGCAAGAGTTTCAGCCACGACCAGGGTCCGCCCATCTGGTGAAATCACGGTCCCGTTGGGAAATGCCATATCAATGGCCGCACAATGCACGGCACCGTCAGGATCAACGCGCACCAGGTTAGTGGACGGCACATCCGCCAACACCGCCTCCGGACCTCGGTTACGAATCTCGGTATCAAGATCAAAACCGAAATTACCGACCCAGGCACGACCCACACCGTCGACCACCATGTCATTGCACATAAACCGGGCAAGCCCGGAGAGGTCTGCATGCACCACGAACCCGTCCGGCTCCTGGCGCAATACCTGAAGTTTCCTCATGGACACGACCAGCAGCCGGCCATCAGGCAACCAACCCAGGCCCGAGGGCTGGTCATCAATGCGGTGCTCGGTGCGAACGTCACCTGCAAGCCCGAGTGACTTCACCTCGTGGTCGTAGAAATCGCTGAACCAGAGTCTATTCTCGTGCCAGCGCGGCCCCTCTCCAAAGTAAAGTCCATCAGCGACGACGGTGGTCTCAGCCATTGCAGATCCTCCCCTGAGTTTCGGCAAGCATAGCAGGCGCAAAAAAAGGCCCTTGTTTGCAGGCAAAAAAAAGCCGGGCTATACCCGGCTTTTTCTGAATCAGGAGATGGAAGGGCCTGAACTCAGTCCTCGTCGTCTTCGTACTGCTCGGGCTGGGGTCGATCCACCAGCTCAACATACGCCATAGGTGCCTTGTCGCCGGCACGATAGCCGCACTTAAGAATACGAATGTAGCCACCTGGGCGCTCTTGGTACCGCGGCCCCAGTTCGCTAAACAGCTTACCGACGGCAGCCTTGTCGCGAACACGGTCAAACGCCAGGCGACGGTTAGCCACGCTGTCGTTCTTGGCCAGGGTAATCAGAGGCTCCGCATAGCTGCGCAGCTCCTTTGCCTTGGGCAAGGTAGTCTTGATGAGTTCATGCTCCACCAGCGATATGGTCATGTTGCGGAACATGGCCTTGCGGTGCGAGCTGTTGCGATTCAACTGACGTCCACTGTGACGATGACGCATTTTTCCAATCCTATAAAATCTGTGCTATCGCAGCACGGTATCTCGGTTTTCGGGGGCGTCGATTAGACGCTCAACACCCGCTCGTCGTTCTTCAGGCTGGCAGGCGGCCAGTTGTCCAGGCGCATGCCCAGTGACAAACCGCGGGACGCCAGCACGTCCTTGATTTCAGTCAGCGACTTCTTGCCCAGGTTAGGGGTCTTCAGAAGCTCTACCTCAGTACGCTGTACCAGGTCGCCAATGTAATAGATGTTCTCCGCCTTCAGACAGTTGGCCGAACGTACTGTCAGCTCCAGGTCGTCTACCGGACGCAGGAGAATCGGATCGACTTCGTCCTCTTCCTCGTAGGACTCCGACTCAGACTCACTTTCCAGGTCAACGAACACCGCCAGCTGCTGCTGCAGGATGGTGGCGGCGCGACGGATAGCATCTTCCGGATCGATGGTGCCGTTGGTCTCGAGGTCCAGTACCAGCTTGTCGAGGTCGGTGCGCTGTTCAACACGCGCAGACTCAACGACGTAGGACACACGGTGTACCGGCGAGAAGGTAGCGTCCAGCTGCAGGCGGCCAATGGAACGGGTTTCCTCTTCCGGATTCTCGCGAGAATCCGCAGGGGAGTAACCACGACCACGGGCAACCGTGAGGCGCATGATAATCTCGGAGTTGTCGTTCAGGTGGCAAATAACGTGATCCGGGTTACGAATCTCAATGTCGTGATCCACCTGGATGTCACCTGCTGTCACAGGGCCGGGGCCCTTCTTGCTCAAGGTGAGTTCGGCTTCATCCTTGCCGTTCATGATCAGGGCAACGCCCTTCAGGTTCAGCAGGATTTCGATCACGTCTTCCTGAACGCCTTCGATAGCGCTGTACTCATGCAGCACGCCGTCAATCTCTACTTCCGTGATGGCGCAGCCAGGCATGGAAGACAGCAGGATGCGGCGAAGGGCGTTACCCAGGGTGTGGCCAAAACCACGCTCCAGCGGCTCCAGGGTGACCTGGGCGCGGGTCCCGCTCTTCTGCTCGACGTCGATCTTGTGCGGGGTCAGTAGTTCTTTAACAGCACTTTGCATTGTGGCACCTGTAGCTGGATGTTCGTTTCTGGGTGGATTACTTGGAGTAAAGTTCCACAATCAGGTTTTCGTTAATCTCCGAAGACAGATCCTGGCGATCGGGCATCGACTTGAACACGCCTTCCAGCTTGTCCGAATCAACATCGATCCACTCGGGCTCGCCACGCTGGGCGGCAAGAGCCAGGGCTGACTGAACGCGAAGCTGCTTCTTGGCTTTCTCGCGTACCGACACCACGTCTCCGGCTTTGACCTGGTAAGACGGGATATTTACCACAGTGCCGTTTACCAGGATGGCCTTGTGAGACACCATCTGACGCGCTTCTGCGCGAGTGGCGCCGAAGCCCATGCGGTAAACAACATTATCCAGACGGCTTTCCAGCAGCTGCAGCAGGTTTTCGCCGGTAGCACCCTTCAGACGGGCAGCTTCAGAGTAATAGTTGCGGAACTGCTTTTCGAGAACGCCGTAGATCCGACGTACCTTTTGCTTCTCACGGAGCTGAACACCGTAATCAGAGAGACGACCGCGACGGGCGCCATGCTGACCGGGAATCGCTTCGGCCTTACACTTGCTTTCAAGAGCTCGTACGCCACTTTTCAGGAACAGGTCGGTTCCCTCTCGGCGGGAGAGTTTACACTTCGGTCCAATATATCTAGCCATGATATTCCTTCCTGTACCGTTACACGCGACGCTTTTTGGGCGGACGACAACCGTTATGCGGAACCGGCGTCACATCGGTGATATTGCTGATCTTGTAGCCGCAGGCATTCAGTGCGCGGACGGCTGATTCACGACCGGGACCAGGACCTTTGACGCGAACGTCGAGGTTCTGCAGTCCGTATTCCTTGGCAGCTTCACCAGCGCGCTCTGCAGCCACCTGGGCAGCGAACGGGGTGCTCTTACGCGAACCGCGGAAACCGGAGCCACCAGCGGTCGCCCAGCTCAGGGTGTTACCCTGGCGATCGGTGATAGTGATGATCGTGTTGTTGAAGGACGCGTGCACGTGGGCAATGCCATCGGCAACGGTCTTGGTGATTTTCTTACGAGTGCCTTTGGCACCTGGCTTAGCCATGTTTGCTTCCTACTTTAATATCAACACTGCACTTGGGTGCAGCTACACTAAAAAGGATTCGCGATGTCTGTTTTGACTTACTTGCGAATCGGTTTACGCGGTCCTTTACGGGTGCGCGCGTTTGTCTTGGTGCGCTGGCCGCGCAGCGGCAGGCTGCGACGGTGACGCAGGCCGCGGTTACAGCCCAGGTCCATCAAGCGCTTGATGTTCATCGAAACTTCACGACGCAGGTCGCCTTCCACGGTCATATCAGTGACCTTGGAACGCAGAGCGTCCATCTGTTCCTCTGTAAGTTCCCCAATCTTGTCGCTTTCAGCAACACCGGTTTCGGCACACAGGCGCTTGGCCTGGGTGCGTCCTACACCGAAGATATAGGTCAGCGAGATAACAGCGTGCTTGTTATCGGGTATGTTGACGCCGGCAATACGAGCCATCCAACTTTCTCCAAATACTCAATTCTGCGCTACAACAATGCGCACTAGCGCTCCAAGCCCCTGATTTAAATCAGTTTTCTGGGCGGGAGGCGAAAGGCGCAGCATTCTAGCGATATCGTTTGTAAAAATCAACAGCGGTCGCCGGATCAGCCCTGGCGCTGCTTGTGACGCGGATCGGTGTTACAGATCACGCGCACGACGCCCTTGCGACGGACGACCTTGCAGTTCCTGCAGATCTTCTTCACAGAAGCACGTACTTTCATTTCTACTCTCTCCGTTAGCCGGCCGCTAGCGAACGCGACCGGAACCACCATAGTTCTTCAGATTGGCCTTCTTCATCACCGAATCGTACTGGTGCGACATCAGGTGGCTCTGCACCTGGGCCATAAAATCCATCACTACCACAACCACGATCAGCAGCGAGGTACCGCCCAGGTAAAAGGGCACGTTCCACGTTACGACCAGGAACTGGGGCATCAGGCACACCAGCGCAATATACGCTGAGCCAAACACCGTCAGCCGGGTCAGAACGCCATCAATATAGTTGGCGGTCTGCTGACCTGGGCGAATACCCGGCACAAATGCGCCGGACCGCTTCAGGTTGTCTGCCACTTCCTGCGGGTTAAACATCAACGCCGTATAAAAGAAGCAGAAGAACACAATAAATACCGTGAACAACAAAATGTTCAGCGGCTGGCCGGGGCCAATAGCCACGGCAAGGTCCTGCAACCAGTCGGCCGAGCCACCCTGCCCGAACCACTGTGCGATAGACGCCGGAAACAGCAGGATGCTACTGGCAAAAATCGCCGGGATAACACCGGCCATGTTCACCTTCAGGGGCAGATGGGAGCTCTGCGCCTGATACATCTTGCGTCCCTGTTGACGCTTCGCGTAGTTCACCGTGATGCGACGCTGGCCGCGTTCGATGAACACAATCATGTAGATCACGGCCAAAGCCAGCGCCAGGATGAACAGCAGGATCAGGATATTGATCTCGCCCTGCCGGGCCTGCTCCAGCGACTGCCCAATTGCCGCGGGTAATCCCGCCACAATCCCGGCAAAAATCAGCAATGAAATGCCGTTGCCGACGCCTTTTTCCGTAATCTGTTCGCCGAGCCACATCATGAACACGGCACCAGTGACCAGGGGGTTAAGGGCGATCACGTAGAACAGGATCGACGTGTCGTAAGACATTCCCTGGTTGGCCATGCCAACCGTCATACCGGTAGCCTGGACAATGGCCAGCACTACCGTCAGGTAGCGCGTGTACTGGCTAATCTTGCGGCGGCCAGACTCGCCCTCTTTCTTCAACTGCTCCAGCTGCGGCGTCACCGCCGACATCAACTGCATGATGATCGATGCAGAGATGTAAGGCATGATGCCCAGCGCCAGGATACTCATTCGCTCCAGAGCGCCGCCCGAAAACATGTTTGCCAGACCCAGGATCGTGCCCTGATTCTGGTTAAACAACGCAGCCAACTGGGCGGGGTCGATTCCAGGAACGGGAATATGCGTCCCGATCCGGTAAACAATGATGGCCATCAAAACAAAACGAAGGCGAGCAAAGAGCTCGCCCATGCCTGCCTTGTTGACCCCTGGCAGCTGACCTGTCGCCATTTAGTCCTCTACTTTTCCGCCTGCCTGCTCAATCGCTTCGCGGGCACCTTTGGTAACCACCAAACCTTTGACAGTAACAGCACGGCTCAGTTCGCCGGACAGGAAGACGCGGGCACGGGTTACGTTCTCGTTAACGAGGTCAGCTGCCTTCAGTGCAGCCAGGTCTACGGTGTCACCCTCAACTTTGGACAGCTCGCCGAGACGAACCTGCGCGGTAGTACGACCAATCCGTGAGGAGAAACCGTACTTGGGCAGGCGCTTCTGCAGCGGCATCTGGCCACCCTCGAAACCGGGGGCCACTTTACCGCCCGAACGAGACTTCTGACCTTTGTGTCCGCGGCCGGCCGTCTTGCCAACGCCGCTGCCAATGCCACGTCCAACGCGCTTGGCGTTCTTACGAGCACCCGGCGCGGGGCTCAGGGTATTCAGTCGCATTACTTCTGACATCGCTTAATCCTCGACCCGTACCAGGTAGCTGACCTTGTTGATCATGCCGCGTACCGACGGGGTATCTTCAACTTCCACCGTGTGACCAATGCGACGCAGACCAAGGCCGGCAACGCAGGCCTTATGGTTCTTCAACCGGCCGTTGATGCTCTTGATTTGCGTAACCTTGATAGTTGCTTTAGCCATGACTGCTCAGCTCGCTTATCAATTCAGGATTTCTTCAACGGTCTTGCCGCGCTTTGCTGCCACCTGGTCAGGTGCAGTCATCTCGCGCAGGCCATTAAACGTGGCTCGCACCACGTTGACCGGGTTGGTTGAGCCGTAAGATTTGGCCAGTACGTTGTGTACACCGGCCATCTCCAGAACGGCTCGCATCGCGCCTCCAGCAATAACACCGGTACCTTCTGATGCGGGCTGCATGTACACCTTGGATGCACCGTGGCTCGCCTTAACGGGGTACTGGATCGTGCCGTCATTCAGCTCGACGTGAATCATGTTGCGGCGGGCAGCTTCCATCGCCTTCTGGATAGCAACAGGTACTTCACGGGCTTTACCACGACCAAAGCCCACTTTGCCTTTGCCATCACCAACAACAGTCAGTGCCGTGAAACCAAAGATACGGCCACCTTTGACCACCTTGGCAACGCGGTTTACCTGGACCAGCTTTTCCTGCAGGTCGCCATCCTGTTGCTGCTTCTTTTGATCGTTGAACGCCATAGTCTTACCCTAGAATTCCAGTCCACTTTCACGCGCTGCGTCGGCCAATGCCTTTACGCGCCCGTGGTACTTGTAGCCACTGCGATCGAAAGCCACTTTCTCAACTCCGGCTTCCTTGGCTCGCTCTGCCACCAGCTTGCCCACGGCAGCTGCGGCATCTACGTTGCCCGTCTTGCCAGCACGCAGGCTGGTATCGAGCGTAGACGCGCTGGCCAGAACCTTATCGCCATCTGCAGCGATGATCTGGGCGTAAATGTGGCGCGGAGTACGATGCACGCTCAGGCGGTTTTCGCCGCGGGTGCGCATACGGACGCGAGCGCGACGTGCGCGACGCAACCTTGAATCATTCTTTGCACTCATCTTCAGTACCTGCTTACTTCTTCTTGGCTTCTTTGCGCCGCACATACTCATCGGCATAGCGGATGCCTTTGCCCTTGTAAGGCTCTGGCGGACGGAAGCTGCGAATTTCTGCTGCAGCCTGGCCCACTGCCTGCTTGTCGATACCCTTCACGACCACTTCAGTCTGGCTGGGAGTTTCCGCAGAAACGCCCTCCGGCAGCTGGTAGTCAACCGGGTGAGACAAACCAACTGTCAGGTTCACTGACTTGCCGGATGCCTTGGCACGGTAACCAACACCGTTCAGTACCAGTTTCTTTTCCCAACCTTCGCTGACGCCGACAACCATGTTGTTGATCAGTGAACGGGTGGTACCTGCCATCGCCTTGGACTTATCGCTGTCGTAGGCAATGTTCAGGATCGTGTCGTCCTGGCTCACCTGGACACCGTCGACCAGGGAAAGCTCAAGGGAGCCTTTGCTGCCCTTTACAGTAAGCTCCTGGCCGTCGATCTTTATCTCGACGCCACTGGGAAGCTGTACCGGGCTGTTTGCGATTCTAGACATGTCGATTGCTCGTCAATTCAGTAAATCTTAGAAGACCGTACAGAGCACTTCGCCACCGACACCGGCAGCACGTGCCGCGCGGTCGGTCATCACGCCGCGAGACGTCGATACAATGGCGACACCCAGGCCACCACGCACGGAGGGAAGTTGACCCTTACCAGCGTAGTTGCGCAGACCGGGGCGGCTGACACGATCGATCTCGGCGATCACAGGCTTGCCGTCAAAGTACTTGAGCTGAATGCTCAGTCGCGGCTTGCTTCCATCCTGTGAGGTCGCAAAGTCAACAATGTAACCTTCGTCCTTCAGCACGCTTGCAACAGCAGCTTTAAGTTTGGAACCAGGCATTTCTACCTGCGCCTTACCGGCCATCTGTGCGTTGCGGATGCGGGTCAGCATATCTGACAGCGGATCTTGCATACTCATAGTCTATTTCTCTCCGTTACCAGCTGGCCTTGACCAGACCTGGTACATCGCCGCGCATAGCTGCTTCACGCAGCTTGTTACGGCACAGGCCAAACTTACGATAAACAGCGTGTGGACGACCGGTTACCTGGCAGCGACGCTGCTGGCGTACCGGGCTGGCGTCGCGCGGCAGTTTCTGAAACGCTACCTGTGCGTCCCACTTCTCGTCGTCAGACGCATTGGGATCGTTCAGGACCGCCTTGAGAGCGGCGCGCTTGCCGGCGTACTTGGCCACCATGCGAGAACGCTTCTTCTCGCGCGCAATCATCGATTTCTTAGCCATCTATAAAGCCTCTTAACCTTTCAGCGGGAAGTTGAACGCACGCAGCAGAGCGCGGCCTTCATCATCCGTACGAGCGGTGGTGGTGATCGTGATGTCCAGGCCACGCAGCGTGTCTACCTGGTCGTAATCGATCTCCGGGAAAATAATCTGTTCAGTCACACCCATGGCGAAGTTGCCGCGACCGTCGAAGGACTTCGGGCTAACGCCGCGGAAGTCACGAACACGTGGGATAGCGATGGTGATCAGGCGCTCCAGGAACTCGTACATGCGCTCTGAACGCAGAGTAACTTTGCAGCCAATCGGCCAGCCGTCACGGATCTTGAAGCCCGCGATGGACTTACGTGCCATGGTCACTACCGGCTTCTGACCAGCAATCTTCTGCATGTCGGCGACGGCGTTTTCCATAACCTTTTTGTCACCCACGGCTTCACCCACACCCATGTTCAGGGTGATCTTGGTGATGCGGGGCACTTCCATCACGTTTTCCAGACCCAGCTCTTCTTTCAACTGGGCAGCAATCTCGCTCTTGTATCGTTCTTTCAAGTTAGCCATGTCGTATACCTATAGACCCGTCAGCCGTTACGCTTAGGAGTCGATTGCCTCACCTGTGGATTTGAATACGCGCACCTTGGTGCCTTCTTCAACCTTGTAGCCCACGCGGTCGGCCTTGTTCGTGGCGGGGTTGAAAATAGCCACGTTGGAGACCTGAATAGGGGCTTCCTTTTCCACAATGCCACCGGCAACACCCATCTGGGGGTTGGGGCGGGTGTGCTTCTTCATCATGTTCACGCCCGCTACAACCAGACGGTTGTCAGCCAGCACCTTACGAACCTTGCCGCGCTTACCCTTGTCCTTGCCGGCCAGGATAACCACTTCGTCATCGCGCTTGATTTTCATCGCCTTTCCTCTTCCCTCAGCCCGGCTCAGATAACTTCCGGCGCCAGGGAGATAATCTTCATAAACTTCTCACCGCGCAGCTCACGCGTGACCGGGCCAAAAATACGAGTCCCGATCGGTGCATCCTGGGTATTCAGGAGTACAGCGGCGTTGTCATCAAACTTGATCAGTGAACCGTCAGGGCGACGCACACCCTTCTTGGTGCGAACAACTACGGCTGTCATCACCTGACCCTTTTTGACCTTGCCGCGCGGAATCGCTTCCTTGACCGTCACCTTGATCAGGTCGCCCACGCGGGCATAACGGCGCTTTGAACCGCCCAGCACCTTGATGCACATCACGCGACGCGCACCGCTGTTGTCGGCGACATCCAAATACGACTGTGTCTGAATCATCTTCTACTCCAAACTGCGACCGCGGCCGCTACTAAGCGCTTAAACCTGGGGGGCGCTCTCTACAACCTCAACCAGCTTCCAGGTTTTACTCTTGGACAGCGGTCGAGACTCAGCAACCATTACCGTGTCGCCAACGCTGCAGGAATTCTGCTCATCGTGGGCGTGGATCTTGGAAGAACGAGTGATGTACTTGCCATACACCGGGTGCTTAACCCTGCGCTCGACCAGAACCGTAATGGTCTTGTCCATTTTGTTGCTAACAACCTTGCCGGTTGCCGTACGGGTACGATTTTCTGCAGCTGTCATTCTCAGTTACCTGCCTTTTCGCCGAGCACAGTCTTCACGCGAGCAATATCGCGCTGGTTCTGCTGGAGCAGATGGGTCTGACCCAGCTGACCCGTGGTCTTCTGCATGCGCAGTTTGAACTGCTCCTCACGCAAGGTAAGAAGCTGCTTGTTCAGATCTTCGACCGATTTGTCGCGCAGTTCGCTTGCTTTCATCACATCACCGACCGTTTAACAAATGTTGTGGATACCGGAATCTTTGCCGCAGCCAGCTGGAACGCCTCACGGGCGAGCTCCTCGGAAACGCCCTGCACTTCGTACAGAACCTTGCCAGGCTGAATCTGGGCTACCCAGTACTCCACATTACCTTTACCTTTACCCTGACGTACTTCCAGCGGCTTGCCAGTAATTGGCTTGTCCGGGAATACGCGGATCCAGATCTTGCCGCCACGCTTAATGTGACGAGTCATCGCACGACGTGCCGCCTCAATCTGGCGCGCTGTAATGCGACCGCGGCCAGTGGCCTTGAGGCCGTACTCGCCGAAGCTAACCTTGCTGCCGCGATGCGCGAGCCCGCGGTTACGACCCTTCTGGGCCTTGCGAAATTTTGTACGCTTAGGTTGGAGCATCTGCGTAACCCTTAATTAGTTGCTGTCTTCTTGGCGCCTTCGGTCTGCTCTTCGCTACCGATAACTTCGCCCTTGAAAATCCAGACCTTCACACCCAGGATGCCGTAGGTCGTTGCCGCCTCGTAGGTGGCGTAATCGATGTCAGCGCGCAGCGTGTGCAGAGGCACGCGACCTTCGCGATACCACTCTGTACGAGCAATTTCAGCACCGCCCAAACGACCGCTTACCTGCACCTTGATGCCCTCGGCACCCTGACGCATGGCGTTCTGAACAACCCGCTTCATAGCGCGGCGGAACATAACTCGGCGCTCCAGCTGCTGGGCAACGTTTTGCGCTACCAGGCGTGCATCCAGGTCCGGCTTGCGGATTTCCTCGATGTTGATGTGCACGGGCACACCCATCTTGCCTGCGAGAACCTTGCGGAGGTTATCGACATCTTCACCTTTCTTACCGATGACAACGCCCGGGCGTGCGGTGTGAATGGTGATGCGCGCGGTCTGTGCCGGGCGCTCAATCACTACACGGCTCACGGATGCGTGGTCCAGCGTCTTCTCGATAAACTGGCGGACTTCCAGGTCAGTAATCAACTGCTTGGAGTAGTTCTTGCTGTCCGCGTACCAGACCGAGTTATGGTCTTTGACGATACCGAGTCGGATGCCGGTGGGATGTACTTTCTGACCCATGTGGTCTTCTCCTAAACCTTAGCCTTCGCCGTCTGCGACTTTCACGGTGATATGACAGGAGCGCTTGAGAATCCTGTCCGCACGGCCTTTAGCACGCGGGCGCAGACGCTTCATCGTCATACCTTCATCTACATAAATGCTAGATACCTTCAGCTCGTCGACGTCGGCACCTTCATTGTTTTCGGCATTGGCGATCGCCGAATTCAACACTTTCTTCACCAGGTGAGCCGCCTTCTTGGGGCTGAACTCGAGCAGGTCAAGCGCTTCTTCTACCGATTTGCCTCGAACCTGGTCAGCAACCAGGCGAGCCTTCTGTGCGGAGATGCGAGCGCCTTTCAGTCGTGCTGCTACTTCCATTTCCAAATCCTCGCTTGACCGCGCTTAGCGCTTAACCTTTTTGTCCACGATGTGGCCTTTGAATGTGCGGGTTACCGCAAATTCGCCGAGCTTGTGGCCAACCATGTCTTCGTTGATCAGGACAGGTACGTGCTGACGGCCGTTGTGTACGGCAATTGTCAGACCAACCATATCCGGTGACACCATAGAACGGCGCGACCAGGTCTTGATCGGACGACGGTCGTTACTCTCGACCGCTGCCTCTACCTTCTTCATGAGGTGGAGGTCGATAAAGGGGCCTTTCTTTAATGAACGCGGCACAATGTATTCCTCTATATCTCTTTACTGGCGACCGTTATTACTTCTTACCACGGCGACGAACAATCAGGTTGTCCGTGCGCTTGTTCTTGCGGGTCTTGTAACCCTTGGTCGGCGTGCCCCATGGGCTCACCGGGTGACGACCGCCTGAAGTACGACCTTCACCACCGCCGTGCGGGTGATCTACGGGGTTCATGGCAACACCACGAACCGTCGGGCGAACACCGCGCCAGCGTGCAGCACCGGCCTTACCCAACTTGCGCAGGCTGTGCTCTGAGTTTGAAACCTCACCCAGCGTTGCACGACAATCGGACAACACCTTGCGCATCTCGCCAGAGCGCAGACGTACAGTCGCGTACTGACCTTCACGCGCAACCAGCTGCACAGAAGCTCCCGCCGAACGCGCAAGCTGTGCGCCTTTGCCAGGCTTCAGTTCAAGCGCGTGAATCACGGAACCAACAGGAATGTTGCGCAGCGGCAGGCAATTGCCGGCCTTGATCGGCGCCGCGGCGCCTGACTGCAGAACATCACCAGCCTTCACACCCTTGGGTGCAATGATGTAACGACGCTCGCCATCGGCGAACAGCAACAGTGCGATATGCGCAGTCCGGTTCGGATCGTATTCAAGGCGCTCAACGGTGGCAGGGATACTGTCTTTGTTGCGCTTGAAGTCGATAATCCGGTAGTGCTGCTTGTGACCACCACCAATATGGCGAGTGGTGATACGTCCGTTGTTGTTACGTCCGCCATTACGCGACTGCTTCTCAAGCAGCGGCTTGTACGGTTCACCCTTGTGCAGGTCTTCACCAACAACGCGGACAACGTGGCGGCGTCCGGGTGAAGTGGGCTTGCTCTTCATTACTGCCATGGGACTACTCCTTACTCAGCCGCGGCAAAGTCGATGTCTTGACCTTGCTCCAGTCGCACGTAGGCCTTCTTCCAGCTTGGCTTGGTGCTGAAACCAAAACGGTTGCGCTTCACCTTGCCCTTGACCTTCAGGGTACGAACGTTGTCTACCTTGACCTTGAACAGCTGCTCGACTGACTTCTTGATCTCAGCCTTGGTAGCGTCCACGGCAACCTTGAACACGTACTGGTTGTTCTCGTCAGCGACAATGGCCGCCTTCTCGGAAACGTGGGGCCCAACCAGCACCTGGAAAATACGCTCCTGGTTCATCCCAGCATCTCCTCAATCTTCTTGACCGCGTCGACCGTCACCATCACCTTGTCGTAGGCAATAAGGCTGACAGGATCCACACCGTCTACATCACGCACATCTACCTTGTGCAGGTTGCGCGCCGCCAGATACAGGTTTTCACCTATCTCGTCCGACACAATCAGCACATTGTCGACACCGAACTCACCCAACTGCTTGACCAGCAATTTGGTCTTGGGCGCTTCAATTTCCATGCTCTCAACGACGATGAGGCGCTCCTGGCGCGCCAGCTCCGAGAGAATGGAACGCAGTGCCGCACGGTACATCTTGCGGTTCACCTTCTTGGTGTGGTCCTGCGGCTGAGCCGCAAAAGTCACACCGCCGCTGCGCCAGATCGGCGAGCGAATGGTGCCTGCACGAGCACGACCGGTGCCCTTTTGGCGCCATGGCTTCTTGCCGCCACCACGCACATCAGAACGATTCTTCTGAGCACGCGTGCCCTGACGGGCGCCGGCAAGAAAGGCCGTTACTACCTGGTGAACCAGGTCTTCGTTGTATTCACGAGCAAAGGCAAGGTCTGAGACCGAAACGGTTCCAGCGGACTCATTGCCTGGCTTGATAACACTCAATTCCATGTTAATGACCCCTAAACCTTATGCCTTGACCGTCGGACGTACGACGACGTCACCGCCGGGTGCACCAGGGACGGCTCCCTTGATGAGCAGCAGATTGCGTTCCAAATCCACACGCACGACTTCTAGTCCTTGCGTGGTAACGCTTTCAGCGCCCATATGGCCGGCCATTTTCTTGCCCTTGAATACGCGACCAGGGGTCTGGCACTGGCCAATTGAGCCCGGAGCGCGGTGAGCAAGGGAGTTGCCGTGAGTAGCGTCCTGGGTCTTGAAGTTCCAGCGCTTAACAGCACCCTGGAAACCTTTACCCTTGGATTTGCCGGCAACATCAACCTTCTGGCCTGCTTCGAAACGCTCAACAGTCAACTCGGCACCCACTTCAGGTGCCTCGTCGTCCGCACCAAGGCGGAATTCCCACAAACCGTTGCCCGCTTCGACACCTGCCTTGGCAAAGTGCCCAGCTTCGGACTTACTCACTTTCGCGGCCTTGCGGCTGCCCGCAGTGACCTGAATCGCACGATAACCATCGTTATCGAGCTCTTTGACTTGAGTAACACGGTTTGGAGCAATCTCCACTACGGTTACTGGGATGGAAGCGCCATCTTCAGTGAAAACGCGCGTCATACCGGACTTCCGGCCGACTAAGCCAATAGTCATTTTGCTAACCTCTCAGTGTACGGGGCTAAACCCTCTATGGCCTTCCAGCTAAACTACTCGCTGGGAGTTACACACCCGACATGAAGACCACATTACGTCGGGCAGGTCTTGTTACGAATTGTCGTTAACCAAGACTAATCTGAACCTCTACACCTGCTGCCAGGTCTAGTTTCATCAATGCGTCTACCGTTTTCTCGGTAGGCTCAACGATGTCTAACAGACGCTTGTGAGTACGAATTTCGTACTGGTCACGTGCATCCTTGTTTACGTGCGGTGAAACCAGCACGGTGTACTTCTCCTTCCGCGTGGGAAGAGGAATAGGACCTTTCACCTGAGCGCCGGTACGACGCGCGGTCTCGACGATTTCCTGCGTAGAGGAATCGATGAGACGGTGGTCAAAAGCCTTTAGGCGAATACGAATACGTTGATTCTGCACCTGACCTAACTCCAATCAATAAAAAACCAGGAGCCCGCAAAGGGGCCCCCCGAAAAAGGAACGCGAATTCTAATGATCGACCCCTACCCTGTCAAGGCGATATTCCGAATAATTTCGGGGGATTAGGGGCGCCGCAACGCACGCTCGCCGGGCCCAGAAACACAAGCGCGGGACGGGGCCGACAAGCCCTGTTATTCTCACAGGTTATATCTGCTTAGGCCCCACCCGGGATGACGGGAGGCAGCTGTTTGGGTCTGGCGCGGCGCAGGTGCTGTGCCTAAGCTGCACCCTGACCCAGCTCTCATGGAGGACGCCAGTCTGGCTTCTATTTATAGGCGCTGCCTGATTGCGATCGCGAGCCTACTGCTAACCCAGGCCGTTGCGGCGGCGGATGACGCCGACGAGTGGCGAGTGGTAGTCAACTTTCCCATGGTCTGGCTCCCGGATATCCAGGGAGAGGTCGATGTGGACGGCGATCGTATCGATGTCGACGTCCCGATCGGCGACATCCTGGATAACCTCGACGCGGGCTTCATCGGCGAACTGTACGTAGAGCGCGGCAATTGGGGATTGGAGTGGCGTTCGATGTTCCTGGCAACAGAGTCCAGTTCCACCTCCAGCCGAGTAGGCCTGCCGGGGCGCCCGCCGCTGGTGGGCAGACACCGGGTGACGGTCAGTGGCGAGCTGTTTACCTCCGACCTCTTGGGTTCCTACCGTGTGAACGATGCCTTTAGACTGCTTTTGGGTGTGCGTAGGACGGGCACCAAGATCGACCTCAGAGCGAAGCCACTGGAGGATGGCCTGATCCCCATCGAAGGAAAGATCAGCATCGCCGATGAAGAACTGCTGGACAGCATCTTAGGTCTGGAATACCGGCACCGTTTCAACGACCGCTGGTCAGCCGTGGCACAGCTGGATACCAGCTTTGCGGGCGACAACGACCACAACCGGCAATTCAACGGCTTTTTTTCCTATCGTTTTAATTCCGGGAACAGTCTCTGGTTCGGTTATCGCGTGCTATCTATTGAAGACTCGTTTCGCTCGGAAGGGAGTCAAATCAAGACCGAGTTCACGCAACACGGCCCAACTCTGGGCTGGGCCTTCAGCTTTTAGCGTGCAGCTATGAATCGGCGCAATTTACGCAGCGCGTTGCCTCGGGAATAACCTCTAGACGCCCCTGGCTGATCTGGCCACCGCAGGATTCACACTGACCGTAAGTGCCGTCCTCGATGCGGGCCAGCGCCGACTGAATATCGCGGATGCTCTGGGCAGTCTCGTTACCGATCGCATCGACAACTTCGTCATTCTCCCGCTCCTGGGCCTGCTCTGCCGAGTCACCGGAGTGGGCCTGGGTAACATCTTTTTTAATGCTGGCGAGCCGAGCCTGCATGGTTTGCAAACGCTGCTGCAAATCAGCCTGTAAAGAGTTGTTGGTCATGTCTTACCTCACGCAGCCTGGGTGAGCATCCGGTAGAGCTCATCTTTCAGGTGCACCCGGCGCACCTTGGCTTCCTCTTCTGTCCGGGTTGCTACGGGAGTCACTTCGTTTTCCATATTCTCAATGCTGCGCGTGAGCCTGTGGTATTCCTCGAACAGCTCGCGGAAATGACCGTCCGACACCTTCATGTCGTGGATTCGGTCTTTGAGTTCAGGAAATTCGTGAATCAGGTCGTGATGTTCTACAGACATAGCTATCCCTTGTTGGTTAAACGCTCTAACGGCATAGCAACAGAATAGCGTTGCAAGCCGCCGCTACCATGATCCAGATCAGTATAGACACGGGCTGGGGAAATCGCTTCGCTTGACCGACCCTGTAAGTTTCCACATGATCGGAGACACCAAAACTGAGGTCAGTGTCATGACGCGAGAAAATGGCTCACATTCGGTGTTCATGGGATACCTGCTGTGGATTTTCGGGTTCATCGGTGCCCACCGCTTCTATTACGGCCGGCAGATTACCGGCGTTATCTGGTTTTTCACGCTCGGACTCTTTTTCGTGGGCTGGATCATTGACCTGTTCCTGATCCCCGGCATGGCGCGGGATGCGGATCGCCGCTTCGTGCCCGGCCCGGTCAATTACAGCCTGGCCTGGGTGCTCCTGACTTTCCTCGGCCCCCTTGGCCTGCATCGCTTCTACATGGGCAAGATCTTCACCGGCCTGCTTTACCTGGCGGTTAGCACCTCGGTTATCGCCTTCCCTCCCCTCGGCCTGCTGGTTGCAATCGGCATCCTCTACGACTTCCTGACCCTCAACGAGCAGCTCTCGGATGTGAATCAGGACCGGTGACACAACCGGCGCAGTTGAAGTAAGGAGCGCGCGACTGAACGGCGCACGCGTTTTTGGTCGCTTCAGGTAGCAGCGCGTTGGCTGCTTTTC
>Ga0213866_10000390_pt1 | contig 36175 bp, 34 predicted proteins | sample PICome_11_FD_160079 | JGI IMG/M metagenome (GOLD analysis project Ga0213866, IMG submission 160079) | Coastal seawater microbial communities near Pivers Island, North Carolina, United States - PICO284 | ecosystem: Environmental > Aquatic > Marine > Coastal | place: USA: North Carolina... | reverse complement strand
TAGATTGCCCATCTTGCTATGGATATCTCCGAGCTTAGAATAAGAAATAGCCAAACCATTTTTATATGATACATCCTGAGGGTATGCTTCATGCAACTCTTTGAATAATTTAGCCGAATCTTCAAAATACTTAAGTGCCTCCTCTAGGTTACCCATCGTGCTATGGATATCTCCGAGCTTAGAATAAGAAATAGCCAGACCATCTTTATATGATACATCCTGAGGGTATGTTTCATGCAACTCTTTTTCTAATTTAGCCGAATCTTCAAAATACTTAAGTGCCTCCTTTAGGTTACCCATCGTGCTATGGATATCTCCGAGTCTAGAATAAGAAATAGCCAGACCATATTTATATGATACACCCTGAGGGTATGTTTCATGCAACTCTTTTGATAATTTAGCCGAATCTTCAAAATACTTAAGTGCCTCCTCTAGTTTACCCATCGTGCTATGGATATCTCCGAGCTTAGAATAAGAAGCCGCCAGACCGTATTTATATGATACATCCTGAGGGTATATTTCATGCAACTCTTTTTCTAATTGAGCATAATCTTCAAAATACTTAAGTGCCTCCTCTAGTTTACCCATCTTGCTATGGATATCTCCGAGCCTAGAATAAGAAACAGCCAGACCATTTTTATATGATACATCCTGAGGGTATGTTTCATGCAACTCTTTTGATAATTTAGCCGAATCTTCAAAATACTTAAGTGCCTCCTCTAGGTTACCCATCTTGCTATGGATATCTCCGAGCCTTAAGCATAAAATTGAAATCTGTCCAGATCGAGAATCAAGAGATTGGACAATAGACTCTGCATACAGAACCAACTGCATAGATATTTTATATTTATCCTTATGAAGCAGGTCATTACTGAAAAGCTCATGATCTAATGACGATATTACCGGGCCAACATCGGTAAATAACCTGTCTTTATGCTTTACTTTTACAACATCCTGAACGACCTGATTGACTTTAAATGACCTCTCGTCAGTATCAAACTCAACCCAACCTTTCTGAGAAAGCGATTTCAGAGGCTTTTCCTTAACATTTGGAAATAGCCTTTTTATGTTGGCATATGTAATTTTCTCATTTGGTAATACTGCAAAAATTGAAATTAATTGCTTTTCCAGTTCATTTAACTCCCTAACGTCATACATAGCTAAGATAATGGACTCAGGAGATTCATTACGCAAACCATTACCATTAGCCTTATATATCGTTGAAATTTCTTCTGATTGACTTAATTTTATTAGGCTATTTTCAATATCCTCCTTCAAGTTGGTTAAAGAGTATTTGGGATCAAGTTCATTCAAAATATGCATATTCTTGGCAAAAAGTTCAATAACCAATGTGTTCCTGCCTACATCTGAAATAATCTCTTTGAGTAGATTCTCTTCATCTGAATTAACGCCACTATAATGGGATTTAAATAGCTCAACGGCCTCTGGCTCGGGCAGACCTTCTATTGCAAAAAAGTCCATTTTCTCGAATTTTGTAATGCGGGAGGTAATTAAAATATGGAAGTAATTACTGCATTGGTTAAGCAGTTTGAAATGGTTATGCAAGTCTTCAGGGTCATTAACATTATCAATCACCAAGAGTGAAGGACTCTTCAGCTCCGCAAATTTAGTCAATAACTTTTGTAATCTAGCAGCCTGATTGTCAGTTTCTTCAAAATGAACATTTAATCCATGTGCTAACAATAATAACGAGTCGGCAATGCTGGAATCATTTAGCACCCATGCAACATGTGCGTATTTATCTTTGTGTTTATGGTAATATTGAGAAACTAAAGAGGTTTTTCCAATGCCTCCATCTCCATTAACGACAGATAGGATATTTCCGCTTTTTTCGACAAAGAATTTTTTATAAATGGAATCTAATTCACTTTGGCGACCGATAAAGTCCTGTGCGACAAAAGGCTCTTCGGGCACTAAAAGATGCGGGATATTCTGAGCCTGCGCTGTTCCTTGAGAAAAACTATTACCATTAGCTGTTGCACCGTGTCCAATTGCTCCTACCTGAGTATTCCCATAAAAATTATTTGTAATATTCCCACCGCTTATTTCAACTTCTGCCTTGGAAGCTTTCTCTTTTTTATTCCTAAGTTTGTCAATTATATCCATATCTTCTGTATGTGCCCCAATTTATAAAAAACGATGCTAACTTAGTGGCTTGTATGAACTTCGTCAATATTAAAAAATAATGATAGCGTCAGGCAATATAAGCCTTTCTTCGTCAAAAAATGATTCAAAGAACGTTACAAATAATAAAATCCTGTATCACAAGCCATTTGCTTTAGCGATAGCCTTGCCAGCAACAGAAACGCCTATTTTTGTAGCGACGTCAAACACCCAATTAAACGCCAATTTGCCAGCTTTTTTAAGGTTTTCCATAGTCTTTGTGCTGTCACCATTGGCGGAGGCTTCTTTGGCTTTTGATATGCCCGCTAATGCTTCGTAATGCTCTGGCTCGGATGCGTCTTTTTTTAAGTGCTCCAATAATGTGTCTAATTCATTAGTTAGCGCGTTTAGGTCTATATCAAAATTAGTTTGTTTGATTTCCTGAGTGAACGTATTATTAGAAACTGTTGCACCGCTGCCAATTGCTCCTATTTGAGAATTGCCTGATATATTAACATTGGTGTCGCCATTGAGTTTTTCTTCTGATCCCATTTGATTTTCTCCTATTTCTATTTGAATATTAACGGTTATTTATTTCGTCTATAATAATTTGTAGGTTTTTTTCTACGATTTTAATATTTGGATGATTAGGCGGAAGTGATTTTTGAAAAATTGTTACAGCCCTTTGCGCTAATTCTTTAGCCTCTTTTAATTGCCCCATATCTCCTAAGACCAGAGCAAGGTTTGAACAGCTTGTGGCGATAGATGGGTGGTCAGGCTCGAAGTTCTTCTCTTCTGATGCCAGTGCCCTGCGTAATAATTCTTCAGCCTCCTTTAATTGTCCCATATCTCCTAAGACCAAAGCAAGGTTTGAACAGTTTATGGCGATATATGGGTGGTCCGGTTCGAAGTTCTTCTCAGCTGATGCCAGTGCTCTGCGTAATAGTTTTTCAGCCTCCTTTAATTGCCCCATATTTTTTAAGACGAGAGCAAGGTTTGATCTGCTTGTGGCGATATTAGGGTGGTCCGGTTCGAAGTTCTTCTCATATGATGCCCGTGCCCTGCGTAATAACTCTTCAGCCTCCTTTAATTGTCCCATATTTTTTAAGACCGTAGCAAGGTTTGAACAGCTTATGGCGATTTCAGGGTGGTCAGGTTCGAAGTTTTTCTCATATGATGCCAGCGCCCTGCGTAATAGTTCTTCAGCCTCCTTTAATTGCCCAAGGTTTTTTAGAATCCAGCTTAAGTTATTTTGCAAAAGGCTAACATCCGTATCATTATCATCGGCAAATATATTTAATGCCGATTTGCCAAATGACACCCATTGAAATTGTTCTACAGGGTTATATTTAATGTTATATGAAAGCAAGTCAGAAAGCCCATTTACAAATTGACGCATATCTTCTATCTGAGGCGGATATTCCAATTTAACTACATCTGCTATTACGCAATGCATTTTATAAGAATCATTTTCATCGTTATATAATAGCCAGCCGCTCTCTTTCAGTGAATTTAGGCTGTCGGCAAATTCATCTTGATGTCCATAAGCTTCCAGATTAATGAGTTTTTCTAGTATAACATATGAATTAAAATCATTAGGCAGGCATGCCATATGCTGCATTAGCCATTTTTCAGAATCATTTAAACTACTAATATTGAAAATATTGCGTAAATAGGAGGTTATTTTATCAACCTTGCCGTCAGATTCATTATGGTCTACACCTTTGATATCAACTTTTTCATCATTTTTAATAGAAGATGCTAATTTTTCAAAATCCCAACGTTTTTTATTGGCGGTCTTTGCCAGTAATTCGATGATTAGCGTGTGGCAGTCAACTAATTCAACTATATTTTCTACCTGTTCGTCAGTTATATCTGACCTTCCGTAATATTTCCTAAATAGCGCCTTTGCATCATCTTTAGATAAGAATCCCACTTCCTTGACGTTAAATTTACTTATTTTCTGGCGTGATGTTGCAAGCACATGCCATTGTGGTGGCTTTGGCAGCTGCGCAAATATTCCTTCAATAGACTCCGTTACATCATCAATAATCAATAAATTTGGCATTGCGCCTATGCAACGCAAGGAATTCATCACCTGTATGAAGCGGCTATCTGTATCCTTGTCGCCTTCATCTATGTCAACACCACCCTTAACCCAATTATTATTATCGGAGAAATCCATTTTAACATCATCGCCTGTTTGAGTAACCCATGCTACATGTTCGTATTTATCCTGATATTCAGTTAAATAGACCTGAGCTAAAGTGGTTTTGCCAATTCCGCCAATGCCATTTACCAGAACCAGATTCTTCCCCTCATGCAGCGTATTATATATATCTTTCAGCTCACTAGTACGGCCAATAATCTCATCATCGGACTTCAAAGGAATCTTGTTAGTTAAATGTTTTGGGATATTTTTACTTTGCAGTAAGTTATACTGAGCGAACGTATTATTAGAAACTGTTGCCCCGTCTCCAATTGCCCCAATCTGAGAATTCCCTGTTACATCAACATTCGTATTTCCACTGCCTTCCTTATCTTTTTTCTGCAAATCATCTTTTATTTCATTACTCGCTTTATTCATATTCTATATAATATCCAAATATTAAAAAAACACTATATCAGGTTAGTTATTTAAGGTAGCTATGTCAATTCTAAGCTAGAAAGTTCTGGGATCCATAGCTTTGTGTTTGATGAGAGTGTGACGTGTGCGTATTCAGACTCGAGACTTCAGGTTTTAGAAGAGGATGTTGATAAGGCAATCTCATTGTTAGGCGTAGAAAATAATGAACCTACAATTAAATCATCTAAGAAAACAATTTTTTCTAATGTTGTTGCCGCGATACTTTTGATAGCATTAATAGTTGGTAGTTCTATTGGAGGCCTTGGCTTTGGTAGCGATGTTCTTGGACTGAAATTTCTTTTACCTTATAATTTAGTCTATTCTGGATGTCTCATTTAACATAATTTATATTACCAACATTTAACAAAGATTGCCAATATATGGCATAATAAATATATTATTTATATTTAATGAGTGGTTTATTATGGCAACGATGAATATTTCTCTTCCGGATCCAATGAAAGAATGGGTAGAAAGTCAAACCCATGACGGTCGTTATGCAAACCATAGTGATGACGGAAGCGAGTTAGATATTGAAAAAATAAAAAGGATTGCCCACTTAAAGATTAAAGAACAACACTACACGTAAGTCAATCGATACAATTAACTATATCAAAATACTTTTATTTAAAAACTGTTTGATTATTTAGAAAGACATGCCATCCCCGAATTGGGGGGTTCGAGGATGGCATTAAAAGGCATAATTTCTATGTAGTAAAAATTATTGTAAAAGTTTATATCAGATTAACATTTAAATAGCAAGCATTTTTTGTAACATTTTAATATCTAATAGGCAAATTACTGAATAAACGGTAAATTTTTTAAGCAACTGCTAACCCAACTTGGTTAGGCGCCTGTTGCTGAGCTTGTAACTGCTGAACGTGATTCTGGTTTTGCTGCTGGGCTTGCTGTCCTTGATTTTGTACAGGCTGTTGGTCTTGTTGACCTGCCTCTCTTTGTTGCTGCTGTCTATCAGCTTCTTCTTGCGAAAGACCCAAAGTATTTCTAATTCTACCAACCCAGCTATCTTCAGCAACAGCACCTGCAAGTGAGGCTACCGCTCCTCCGGTTGCTCCAATTGCGGCTCCTGCAGCACCAAATACTGCACCTGACTGAGCTGCATTTCCTAATTGAGAACCTGCAAAGGTAAGTCCTGCACCAGTTACTGCGGCTCCTAAAAAACCTGACATTTGCCCTGTCATTAAACCAACTGCGGCACCACCTGCGCCACCTGCTATCACAGCACCCATTATATTATCACCAAAAGCACCTCCTACAGCGCCAGCAACACCTGCGACTACGCCTCCTGCCACTCCACCTAGAGCTGCGGTAACCATGGCTTCCTTTACCTTCCCTCCCTCTCTTTGTTGCATTTGGGCTCCCTCTGGTGCTATTACTGCTGGCATAATAATCCTCTCCTTCACTCATTAAATATGTTAAATTTTTAATATTTCGAGGCGGATTATACCACAAAATGAGGCAGAAATCAATTCGTTAAAGAATTAACCCTTCTTATTCCTTAGATATTTTAATAAATGGATTTATCTTATTCGGCAGAGAACATTAGCCTACAATTTACCGTACCTCCGGTAGAAAGAACATAATTAACACTTGCAGCAATACCTACATAATAACACAACGAGAATCATCTTTTACTCTAGAATTTTCTCGTCCTTTAATAGGAATTTCATTAGCTTCTTTTTGTAATTGCTTAATAGTTTCTCTTTGAGCAAACGAATATTCCTTCAAATCAACTTCCGCTTCCAAAAAAAGCATATCTCTGATTTTATCAGGGTTGCTATCTAAACTATCTTGAATCATGTCATTTAACATTGAATTAAATTTCTTCCTTGCATCATAATCCAAATTTGCCCTTCCACCTGCTTTTTTCAAATCAACAGCAATAGAGCGCTCAATACTATCGTCTTTGTAAAATTTTTCAGCCTTCTGCAATGCAATTTCCAACGGCTCTTTGCCGTTACAATCTGAAGCATTAACATCAGTTCTATCATTTTCCAATAAGGCACGTACTGCATTAGAGCTATTATTTTTGACAGCAAAGTGCAATGGCGTTTTCTTTGTAATACGCACCTGTTTATTTGGACTAGCATCACAGTCACTAATCAAAGCTCTTATAGCATCAGGACTATCATTACTCGCAGCTTCATGTATAGGTTTAATCGGCCATCCATCACTCTTTCTCATGCTCGGGTTTGTATTTAAACCCTGATGTTTTGCAAGCTCTGTTATCGCCTCTCCACAGTTCTTTATTGCAGCACCATGCAAAGCTGTTACACCTCTTACAATTTTTATTCCATCAGAGTTAGTCTTATCACAAGTTGCATTTAAATTTGCACCGGATATAGCAAGCTGCCTAATTGCATCAGGACAATTATGTAAAGCTGCATAATGTACTGCAGTCATACCTCTCCATGTTGAATTCTTTTCATATTGCTCAGAATACTTGACATTAACACTTACTCCAGATTCCAATAATTCTTTTATTTTATCAGGGTCGTTATTGATAGCAGCATTACACAAATTATCTCTAGCATTTGCATTATCTTTATTTGCACCTGACAGGTATGGCAAATCGTTCCTTACTGGCATAATAGGTTTTACGTCTTCAATTGCGGCAGGCTTTTTATCAAGTTCTTCTTGAATATTGGCCTCAGTATTCGGCGAAGAAGAGGCAATAGGCGCATTGGGTTTCTCAGTCAGAATTTTATGCCTTTTAGCCGCAGGCAATCTTTCAATATTCTCTGAGCTAACTCTTTCACTAAAAGTCGTATTTACTGCCATAAATTCACCAGTACGATTTTGAATCTCGGGCATAGACCTCGTTCTCTTTATTTCCCTTTTTGCTGACCTCATGCTATATCCTTAATAAATACGTTAAAAAATAATCCGGCCGTCTAATACAACCGAATCACTAATATTTCAATAACATTTTAACCGCTGTAATAATTGATAAGATCTAAACGCTTCCAAACTTTACCTAATAATTATTTTGCAAACTATACCCAACTTTAGTATAGCTAATTTATCAGTAAAATTCTTAAAAAATAGGTAATGATAAAATGGACGATAATAAACAAAAGGCATTAGACACAGCCCTTTCCCAAATAGAAAAAGCATTTGGAAAAGGCTCGGCGATGAAGCTTGGTCAAAAAGAAACAATGAGAGTTGAGGCAATCCCAACAGGTTCACTAGGGCTTGATATGGCGCTAGGTGTGGGTGGTGTTCCAAAGGGGCGTATAATTGAGATTTTCGGACCTGAAAGCTCTGGTAAAACAACTCTAACACTTCACATAGTAGCCGAGGCTCAAAAACAAGGCGGCACATGTGCATTCGTAGATGCAGAGCATGCCCTTGACCCTGATTATGCAAATAAGCTTGGCGTTGACATCGATAATTTGGTCGTATCCCAGCCTGACAATGGCGAGCAAGCATTAGAGATTACAGACACTTTAGTTCGTTCAGGTGCAATTGATGTTGTTGTTGTTGACTCGGTTGCAGCACTTACACCAAAAGCCGAGATTGAAGGCGACAGTGGTGACTCACATATGGGCTTGCAAGCTCGTCTTATGAGTCAGGCACTTCGTAAACTAACAGGCTCGGTTTCAAGAACCGGTTGCACAGTTATTTTCATCAACCAGATTCGTATGAAAATCGGTGTTATGTTCGGCAACCCTGAAACTACAACAGGCGGAAACGCTCTTAAGTTCTACTCTTCTGTTCGTCTTGATATTCGTCGTATTGGCGCATTAAAAGACAAAGAAGATGTAGTGGGCAACCAAACACGTGTTAAAGTCGTTAAGAACAAAGTTTCTCCACCATTTAAACAAGTTGAATTCGATATCCTTTATGGTGAAGGAATTTCAAAAATTGGTGAGATTATCGACCTTGGTGTTAAAAATGACATTGTTGAAAAAGCCGGCTCTTGGTTCTCTTATGACAGCACTCGCATAGGGCAAGGTAAGGAAAATGCTCGTAAATACTTGCTTGAGAATCCTGAAGTTGCTGATGAAATTGAGAAGAAAATTCTTATTAAATCAGGAGTTTTAAAAACTGATGAAGCTGACTCTTCAACTACCAAGAAGTCCACTAAAAAAGAAGAAGCTGTTCCAGCTTAAAACATAAAAATAGTTATTGCGAGCAATAAACCTACGAAGCAATCTAGACCTAAAAACTTAGATTGCTTCGTTCTTGCTCGCAATGATAAATCACTTTAAAATTATCATTCCAAAATTCCCTCTCTCCTTAGATTGCCATACCCGCACCTAGCCGCCGCCCTTGTAACCTATTGTTTACAAAAGTAAAATTTTATACTATAATCATTAAGATATTAACTCTTGATGCATATGGGCAAATAGCATGCTAGAACAATGTTTTCCTTTCCTATTTATGGCTGATAGAAACAAGTCATTACATACAATGTTCACAGGCCATAGAGGCTCAGGAGCAAACACAATTCAAAGTCAGCTAGAACCTGAACAGCGCACACCTGAAAATTCTCTGGCAAGCATAAAAAAAGCACTAGCAGAAGGCGTGGACGTTATCGAGTTCGACCTATACAAGACTAACAACGACCGTTTAGTAGTTACTCACGATAACGATTTAAGCAAAACCTCAAAAAAACGCAATGGCGCTGATACATCTGAGTTACAAAAAATAGATAGTGGGAAATATCATGTAGAGCACCTTGACCACCAAAGCCTGCAATCTGGCTATGATATCTCAAATGTTCCTGTTCAGGACGATAAATTTAAAACAGTTGGAGAATGTCAGACAGGACAGCATATAACAGACGATAGAACAAGATTGAAAGACTATCACACAATCCCTCTATTTACAGAAGTCCTAGAGGCAGTAGCCAAAGAAAACCTAAAACGTAAAAAACAAAATAAACCTAACGTAAAATTAAATATAGAATTAAAAGGTCAAGGAACCGGTAATATAGTACAAGGTGAAATTGCCTCCTTTAACGCTGTTAAGTCTGAACTCGAAGGCTTACCCAAAATTAACTCTGATGACATTCACTTTCTTTCATTTTCCGAACGTGAGCTATATGCTGCCGCACAGCAAGATCCTAAAGCAAATTTGATTCTGGGCGTACCAACTTTTGATGCTTATAAAGAAACTGGTAAGAACTATTCCATAAAAAATAAGGAATTAAATAAAGAACATCTAGATTACAAAATAGACGGCTTTGATTCCACATTGAAAAATATTCCAGGACGAGGAAGGGGCTTAGATGGTGTTGATATGAACTTATGGGATGTTGGTGATGAAGCTCTGGATTATTTTGGTCAAAAACAAATGCCAATAAGCGTTGCCGTAACTCCTTGGGGGCCGGATCATTTAAACCATGAATATTTATTGCCAGCCCTTGATAACATTGATAAGATACGCCAAAAGCAGGAAGACTTATATTCCGGCAAGAAAAAAACATATATGTTTGTAAAAACAGATTCTCCTACTGAGTTACAAAAAATAATCGAACAAAGAAAGGCCATCGAAGGTGACGAACAAATTATAAGTGCCAAAGAACATTTGGTCGGCAGCAAAGAAAAAGCAACAGACGAAGAAGAAAAAATCCCGCTATATAAAAAACCGCATGAATTATTCGGTAGATAAATTTTGATTAGAGAAACTATTATGACGAACAAAGCTTGGCAAGAGCGAGTAAAAGGCAGTAGCAATGACGGGAAAGGTTACTGCATGATAGAAGCCATGTCTAAAAAAGGTGATGAGAAATTTATCAATTTTTATGCCGTTCCAACTCACATGAAAGAAGATGTTTTATCAAACAATGCGTTGCTGATGAAGTCAGCCGATGTAAAAAACATGTATAAAGTTAATTTGGAAAAATATAATAACGATATTGAAGGACATTGTAAAAAAGCTGAAGATGTCTTCTCCTCATACGTTAGCTACCAAAATAAATCTGCTACATCTCGCTAGATCAAATCCAAAAGTAATTCCATATCTACAAAATACACACATTAATTTGACTTACCTTTCAACAACATATAACTTTAATAATTCGCACTTATAAAACTATAAGTTGGAAGAATATTTATGTGGTGGTTTAGGGAAGAAAGTAGCAAGAATCTAAACGAAGTCTTAAATAAGGCTTATACAAAACGTAAAAGTGAACAAATACAAAAGCTCATACAACACGAGCATCCGGACTTTAAAGATAAAACCAACGAACAAATAGCAACAGAGATTCATGAAAAAGAAGCTAACGACCCACTTGGCGCGAGAAAGCTTTATGCTGGCTACAAAATGCCGTCAAGATTTGATGATTATGCAGATAGCGAGAATGATTTTATAAAAAAAAGGGATGCAGCACGTCTTGAAAAAGTAAAAAAAGCATATCAGGGTAAGGAAAAAACTTTTTATCAAGCCGTGGGGGAAATCGCAGCAGATAACAAAGTTATAATTAACAGTATAGAAAACACCTTGATAGGCAGCATACTTTCTGACGATTATAACAAGGGTATTGTTACATCAGAGATAATAAGAATTGCCGGTCAAGTTGACCCAAGCAAATATAAAGGCAGAAATGATGTAATATTTAATAAGGTTTATAAACGCGTTGATTCGGCATTTAAAAGCTTTGAAAAATTAGACCATCATGAACCTGTAGCAAAAAACAAAAGGATTGCCCGTCTCGGAGACAGGATAGACGACAGCTTAGGGCTTCTTAAAAACAGCCTTGAGCTTGAAGAACAGGCTCAGGATTTAACAGAAAAGCCAATGGAAAGTCTTATAAGTAGAATCTTAAGAATAAACTCAGAGCAAAGCGTAAGCAGTGGCGAATCGCACACACAAAGAATAGATAATCAACGCAGGGAGATATTCCCCTCTCTGCATTCAAAATAAGCCTAAGAAAACAGGATATCCCATTAATTATATTTTTATAACTTCTTAATCAACCTGAATTTTTTCTAATCTTATATACATAAAAACATCCCCACAAGCAATGTAGGGATGTTTTTCTGCTATTATACCATTAGGATTAAAACGGTAACTTTTTATAACGAGGACACAACCAACTTTGCATCTCTTCTCTTAGCAAGCTGGTTTAACAAAATAAGTGCTACTCTCTTTGCCTCAGATATTTTACTAGCAACATTTGCTTTCTTTTCAGTTACATTGTCAGGAAAAGAAACTACAAATTGGTATTCCACCAAACCGTCTTTTTCAACGGAACGATTAACTATCTCAGCACCTGTCGACCTTCCTGTATAGCTACCGCCATTCCAGGAACCATCTTTAAAATTCAACTTGCTAACAGATACTTTAGCTTCCTTATACTCTTTAGCGCATTTGTTAAAAGCCTTTCTGATATCTTTAACATTATTGCTGCCTTTAATATTCACTCTCATTTGTGAAATATTCTTACTATCTGATAGAAGAACGATACAGTTCTCACTACCGTTTGAGTGCTTGTATTGATAGCCTTTTTTCTTTTTAAACTTACCAAATATGCCAAATACTGATTTTGCAGTATTGCCCAACGCTTTTGCGCTGCCGCCAATTGCCGTAACACTATTAGTTATAGTACCAACGCTACCACCAATCGCCCCTACGCTACTGCCAATAACCCCGGCTGTGCCTTGAAGAGCATTACCCATAGTGTCAACCTGATTGGTCACTCCAGCAATATTTCCGCTAGCTTTATTTAAAGCATTTGTTGCACCGGTCAACTCTTCTGACGGCTTAGAAAATGCCTCTGCAGCCTTACCGTTAGCATTATTTATTGCATTATTTAGCTTGTTCACTCCTTCTACAGAGTTGGCAAACGATTGACTCGAAAAAAACATTCCTATCATTAACAAGATAAGAAGCTTACCTATTGAAATAGTTTTAATTGAAAATCCCATTACACTTTCCCCTTCTATACGTTTTAACAAAAAACATTCTATACCTTAGAAAGAAATCACGCAGGAACTATAATAAAAGAAGATTAAATAGTCAACAACAAACTCAACCAAGGGTTATTGAGAAAAGTTAAAAAGCCTATATTTTTTAACTTTTTAATATAAGCACATGACTAAAAAGCCTGCAAACATAATGATTACAGGCTCTACCACTAACGTTATAGCAGAAACATTTTCTATAAATTTTATAGATTTTTTGTATAAGAAAATTAGGATTTAGGAATCTTTTGAAGGTCCTGCAAATTCTTTTTGCTCTTGCTTTTGGCCTAACAATTTTTGCTGCCACTTACTTCTTAACAATTCATTCATAGCATCGCTACGGGCAAATTCTGAAGGTGCCACATGCGTCATTCCAGACCACCAATTACCATCAGGTGTTTCATAGGGTCTTTCAACTGATAGCATCTTATCAGGGTCCAGTATTTTCTTTTTCATTAATGCCTTAGTAGTGGCAAGCAAATCACCTTCAATAGAGCTTACGATTGTTTCATCCATATATTCACTTCTATTATCTGGCAAAGCTTCAACTAATTTTGCCGCCACTTTATCAGAACTACTATATATTGCACGATGAACTGTGTCCGCATTGCTTTTTGCTCCCTTATTTAATAAAGGCTCCAGCAAACTAAGTGCTCCTTCTTCAGTAAGCCTTTTGTTTAAAACCTCAGCAATATGCTCTGTCTTAGCTGACGCACCATTTTGTAGCAAGAACTCAACATTCTCTGCGGACGGCTTTCTTTTTAATAATTCCGCCTGCATAGGAGTGATTTTTTTATTACCATTACCAACCGAAATAAACTCATCATCCAGGTTCAGCCCTTTTCCTGCATTTAATAATACCCCCAGTGCGTCTTCATCTTTTTCTTTTATAGCTAGAGGCAATTCCTTTTTAGCATACTCCTCCATCATATTATGCTTTGTATCGGTATTATATCTTTTATGAGATATTTCTAATAATTTTTCATTAAACTCTTGGGCAAGATGAGACAGAACCTCATCAGTCGAATTTATAGCATTATATCTATCATCAGGATTTCTTAATAAAGGAGTTTTTTCGTTCGTTGTTTTGTCAGACGGCATTACTTTTTTTCATTTTGTGTTTCATTTTAATACAAATTCATACCACAAAAACGAGAAAAAATAAAGTTAATTTTTTAATAACTAGCTATAAACACCTAAAATACATCCCTTTTCTTTCTTATCCGAGCAAATTCCTCAACATTATTCGCGCGCAAAAATGGGTTTGTCTTAAGCTCAGTTTCAAGCAATGTAGGGACTGTAGGTGTATCATTTTGAATCAATGCCTCTACTTCCTTTTGACGCTTTATAAGCTCTTGGTTATCAGGGTCAACGGTCAATGCAAAATTAGCATTTGTAAGCGTGTATTCGTGCGAACAATATATCTTCGTTTGCTTTGGCAGGCTCGCTATTTTTTGCAAGCTATCATAAGTTTGCTGGTAAGTTCCCTCAAACATCCTGCCACACCCCATAGCAAATATTACATCCCCTGAAAATAATATGTTCAATTCTTCAAAATAATATGCAATATGCCCTAAAGTATGTCCTGGCAAAAACAGCACCTTTGCAGTTTCCCCACAAATTTGCACTTCATCCCCCTCATTAACTTTAACATCGATACCGGGTATTCTTTTTGCGTCTTGCGAGTAACCTAGAACCTTTGCTCCATAATATTCTTTAAGCTCAAGGTTCCCATCTGTATGATCCCAATGGTGATGGGTATTTATGATCCTATCTAACTTCCAGCCTTTTTCTTGCAGAACATCTATTACAGGCCGGGCTAATGACGGATCGAACACCACCGTTTCTCCACCACCATTTAATATAAAGTTATAATTTGCATTATGTGGCAAAACCGCAATTTGTATAATTTCGAACATGAGGTTTATCTTTAATAATGTTAATTATTTTGGCTCAACAATGTTTATGCTTGTAACAAGGACTATTTCACAAGCGCCATCACCAGTGTCACTTCTAGTTTTAGAGCTTTTCCATTTAAGCCCGTTAGTACTAGCAATATTTACCAGATACCCCTCAATTTGAACAACATCAAACTTCCTTACGGCTAGTAATTTTTCATTTATTTCTTCATTTAAAGGAACCATATGCATATTGGCACTTTGAGTTTTAATCTCTTGAAGGCGTTCACCAATAATATCTCGAGGATATTTTTTAATAGCCTTACGTTTTGACTGATAAGTAACTACTCTTTTTACTACTTCATCCTTGGACATCTCTTGCCAGCCCAATACAAAGTCTACCGGCATTATCTGTGAAAAATAATTCTTTGTACTTAGTACACGAGCTTTTAATGAGAATTCTGCAAAGGCTGTAATCTCATACCCTTTATAATCAGCATCAATTATTTTATGCTCTGCCAATTCAACTTGAAGCGGAGCATCTTCAATATACACATTAATATCCTTATGTGCATCGAAACGTACAATTGGCTCTTTATTTTTATCAGTCTCCCCATAAATAACACTGTAAGAAACCATTAATATAAAAATAATACATGCCAATACTAATTTAGCCACAAAACCATACCCGGCATTTTAATTAAATAACAACCTCAAAACCATTGTACACTATATCCACATTACTGTCATCCCATTACAACTACAGAAGCCCCTTAAAAAAACAATATTAATATGGTTATATTGCCTAAATAATTTTTATACTCGATACAAGTATTACTTCGCAAGCACCATCACCAGTATCATTTCTAGTTGCAGAACTATTCCATGTAAACCCATCGTCGCCTTTAACATTTACCAAATAACCTTGAATCTGCACTATGTCGTTTCTTTCAACATCTAATAACGTATCCCTTACATTATCATTAAGAGGTATCATGTGCATATTAGCACTTTGCCTCTCAATATTCTCGCGCCTTGTTGGAATATTTCCTTCATAACTCCAATAATACCAGCGACCCGACTGACTGATATTGATTCTTTTGACAATATCGTCCTTAGACATTTCCTGCCAACCCAATGCAAGATCCACAGGAGCTATAACAGATGAACTTCCCCACCTATATCTTTTTGCACCAAGTACACGAGCTTGTAATGAGAATTCTGCAAAAGCAGTAAAGCTATATCCCTCATAATCAGCATTTATTATTTTACTTTCTTCCAGATTAATTTGTGCAGGAGCGTAAGCAATATGAACGTTTATGTCTTTATGCTCATCAGCACCCCCATAAAAGAGCATGTAAACAATAATTGCTGACATGATAATTGATATTAACTTGGCCAAAATCAACGATATCCTGTATTAAATTTAATAAGACCTTTGACACCATTTTATACTAAATCAGCACGTTTGTCATCATATCGAAACAAATGTACTATCATATTAAAACCATATAGATTACTTATTTTTAATGTAATATTGTGAAAAATACTTGCAATTTGGGTAAAAAGACATTATAAAACCACGAAACGCAATTGAGAATCATTATTAACAAACTTGAGGAACGATCATGAAATCACTTATTTTATCAGCAATCGCTGTTCTACTATCTGCAAATATCGCAACTGCTGAAGTTAAAGAATACAAGATAGTAATTAAAGACCATCTTTTCATACCTGCACAAACTAAGATTCCAGCCGGTCAAAAGGTAAAGCTTATTATTGACAATCAGGATGCTACTCCTGAAGAATTTGAAAGCCACGACCTTAACCGTGAAAAGATAATCAGTGGAAATAGTAAAGGTATTGTATTTGTAGGCCCTCTTTCAGAAGGAAGCTATAAATATTTTGGTGAGTTCAACGAAGCTACTGCGCAAGGCGTAATAATAGCTGAATAATTATTATTTAAGGGGGCATTATGCTTGCAACTTCTATAATCATTTTTCGTGAAATTCTTGAGATTGCTATAATCTTAAGCGTGGTGATGGTAGCTGCAAAGGAATTGGAGCATCGTAACCGCTGGGTAGCTATTGGACTGGGCGCAGGTATTTTAGGCTCATGCTTAGTAGCATTTTTCGCCCAATCAATTTCCAATGCCGCAGAAGGTATGGGGCAGGAGTTCTTTAATGCAATGGTATTGCTGGCAGCCGCTTTTGTAATAGGCATGACAGCTCTTTGGATGAGCAAGCACGCTAAAGAATTAACAGCCCACCTGCGTCACGTTAGCAACGAAGTAATTCAAGGCAACATGCCGCTTTATTCCATAGCTATAGTTATAGCTCTTGCAGTACTGCGTGAAGGGGCGGAAATCGTTCTATTCACACATGGTATGATAGCCTCAGGCAAGTCAATATCAAGCATTCTTGCTGGAAGCGCAATGGGCTTCACAGCAGGAATAATCGTTGGTGCATCTATGTATTTCGGCCTTCTAAAAATATCTACTAAACATGTTTTTACAGTTACAACATGGTTATTGATATTCTTATGCGCGGGCATGGCAGCTACTGCAGCACAATATCTTGCAAGTGCTGGCTGGTTTGAATCATTATCTTATCAATTATGGAACACTTCAGCCATAATTAGCGACTCAAGCATGGTTGGAAAAGTTCTACACGCACTATTTGGATACACTGCAAGACCACTTGCCATTCAAGTAGCATTCTATGTAGTAACTTTAATAACTCTAGTGGTTGCTATGAAGATAATAAACTATAAGCCAACATCAAAAACCACAGGTGCTGCAGCCTAGAATTCTTTTAAGACCTTTCTAGGCCAGCACCTTTTAAATTGTCTAATGATTGTTTTGACTCCTCATAACTATGGAATGTAAGTCCCTGCTTCCATGAGGAGTCACGATCAATAGCAAATCCTTGCTGCGTTCCAATTGTGCCATGCTTAACAACTTCTTCACCTGAAACCTCATGATTTGCCATAGCTGCATTGAATGTACTTACTATAGCCATATTGGCTTTAAACATCCTTACCGACGAACCTTGCAATATATCTGGAAAGTCAGCTAGGTCTTCTCTTTGAGGAAAAAGCATTATCGAGCAATCATATTTGCGACTCCCTTCACCTATATCAGAAACTTCTGCAAGCTTGGGGCAATCATTCTCTGGCTTATAGTCAAGGTTAGGAACAACATCAAAGTCCACATACAACAGCGGGTTTGATTCACACTCCCTCTTGCCATTACCACAAACCAGAACCTTTGCAGTATCAATAACATCAGCAAATTTAGGGTTCTGACGTTTATTCTCCTGCCAATCCTGATGAACATTTTTATAAACTTATCCCATCTCACCTTTTACCAGACTGTCAAAATCTACAAGTTTAGCTTTAGTTTGCATCATCAAAGCAGATAAAACATTCCAATTATCTTCTTTCATTGAGCTCTTGCTCGCAAAAAGATAAGTTTTATGTCCCTTTGCTTCTGCCTCAGCGGCGTTCTTCGCGACAATATCCAAATATGAAACGTCACCCACAACAGGTAGAGGGTTTTGGTCAGGCTCTAATGCATCAGGATTTTTCGTTATCCACAAATAAGCAAGGTCATAGTTCATTTAAAGAAACCTAATTATAATTTCCGACTAATTGACCAACATAACATATGATTATTTACAAATCGTTTACAACAAAAGCTTTCAATCTCGGCACAAATATATACCCTCCCCTCCTTGAACCAAAAAAGCCCCCTTTAAATAAAGGAGGCTTTTTCCATGAATCTAATTCAAATGATGCTTATGCAGCAGCAGAACTTGATTTCTTCTTGTTGCTGTTAGCATTTGCAGCAACTTCAGAAATAGCAGTTGAAATTCTTTTTCCGATAATATCAGAAGCTTCTTTATTAGACTTAGAAGCGATTTCAGAAATTTCGCTTGCATTTTTCAATGCAGACTCAATTGAACATTTTGCAAACTCAGCTTGCTTAGCAACGCCTTCTTCAGGGCTTTTAGCAGCAGAAGCTTCTTTAAAGAATTTTGAAAATTCCTCAACGCTTTTTTGAGCTATTTCAGCTTGACGGCGAGCAATAGCTTGTGCGCCTTCACTAGCAGCTTTAGCAGCATCAGAAAAAGCTTTTGCATTTTGACGACCAGAATTAACAGCGCTATCCCAGTCAAACACTTCTGCAAAAGGATTACTAGCAGATGTACAACTAGCAAAAAAATCTGCGAATGGGTTCTTGTTAGACATTTTAATTTCTCCTAAAAAATTTTTTTAAACCAATATTGCCTCAGGCTATGAATATACATAGTTTTAACATATGTCAACACCTTTTGCGCAACGCACCACCTAAATTTAAGTTAATAAATTTTAATGATTTATTCAAAATGGTTGCACCAACATTAATTACACAATATGTTATCAAAATCAAATATAAAAAATAGGTAAAAGATGAAATTATTTTATTCAGCGATTTTTACGATTTTGTTAATTTTCAGCTCGGTTGAGTCAAAAGCGGAAGACGCGGTAATGATAATAAGATTTAACAAAGAAATGGTTAATTATAAAAAGCCACTACAGAAAGTTATAGGCTCCACTTTGAATGTAAAATCGGATGCTTTTTTTGACATTGTTTCAATCGTGCCTGAAACCAACAGCTCACGTGTCAACAGAAGGAACAAAACTCAATCTGCGTTTTACAGTAACAATGTGGTTGATGTACTGAGAGAATCCGGTATTGGCCCTGACAATATTCGCATTACTTTTCAAGATAGTGATTTAGTAAAGAATAGCGAAGTTCATATTTTCGTTCGTTAAGATGGATATAACAACGGCATTTCAAGCTTTACTACTTGGTATTATCGAAGGTCTTACCGAATTCATACCTGTATCATCCACAGGGCACCTGATATTAATTATCGACATAATTGGCTTTGAAGGACTAAAGGGCAAGACCTTTGAAATCATAATCCAGCTTGGTGCTATCTTGGCCATATGCTGGCTCTACCGACAAAAACTTATTGATACCTTAATTGGGTTGCCTAAAGAAAAATCTGCCCAGAAATTTGCCTTAAATATAACTTTGGCGTTCCTTCCTGCAGCCATATTAGGGGTTATGTTCCACGGCTTTATAAAAGAAGTTCTATTCTCCCCTACCGTAGTTTCAGTTAGCCTTGTAGTTGGAGGCTTCCTTATTCTGATAATAGAAAAGAAAGCCCCTGAGCCAAAATTTAATACTATTGAAAACATTTCATTCAAAACGGCTTTATTAATAGGTTTCGCACAAGCTTTGGCGATGATTCCTGGCACTTCTCGTTCCGGCGCAACTATTATGGGGTCACTTTTATTAAAAGTAGAACGTAAAACCGCAACCGAATTCTCCTTTTTCTTAGCAATACCTACAATGCTTGGCGCAACGGTTTATGATGTGTACAAGAATCTTGACTCACTGTCTTTTGATAATATTGCAATAATTGCCATCGGATTCATCAGCGCCTTCTTTGCCGCTCTTTTAGTTGTTAAGACAGTTATATCTTTCATAAGCACTCATGGCTTCGCTCCTTTTGCCTACTATCGCATAGTTATCGGCAGTGTAATGCTAGTACTACTTAATTTTTAGCTTGCTCCTTTATTATTTAAGCGATAAATGATATACTATACATTAACATCCCGCCAAAAAAATGGTACTTCATGCAACTATTAAAATATCTCAATATGAATACACTAAAAATTTTCTTTCTAGGCTTTTTATTATTGAACATTAATTTAGTCTCAATATCTCAAGCAGAAGAAAACATTATTTCTGGCGAGCAAGTACTGGTAAAACTCAGTGATACCAATGAAGATTCTATATTTAAACTTTTATCTGATATTAACGACTCAAATGCAGACCCAACCCAATATCGGCAATATCTTTCTAAATTTAATGACATAGCCCTTTATAAAGATTATTCCGATATGACCAGAGGAATTGCCATACTTGTTATAGGCAAAGTCGGCCTTCCAGATCCAAAAGCTGTAGATTATCTATTGAATATTGCAAACACACCTGCTTCATTTTTCATTCAACGAGAGGTTATTAACTCACTATCTTTTTGGCTTACCGCTCAAAGGAACATATCCGTATTAAGTCGCATGAGGAACAAATATAAATTTACTTATCAAAAACATGATTGGGTAGAAGCCTTTCTACCTACGATAAAAAAACAATTAAGCAGCGAGGACAAATGGGTGCGTAAGGCTGCAATTACCACATTAGGTGACGCTGGATCATACGCGGTAAACTCTGTAAACCAACTTCTATATCTGTATAAAGACCTATTTCAGATCGATGAAGGCCTCAGAAAAGAAATATCTCGCTCAATAAATAAAATAGCAGACGACTTACATATGAGGGTTGAAAACCAAAACCTTGATATTGAAACCCGCAAACAAGCTATAAGTGATATAAGCAAGCTTGACCTTATAATCTTCGCACATCTAATGGTCGATACCAACCAAAGCATGCAAAGTTTTTTATACGAAATGCCTAAGACTGATCTTTATTTATCAAGATCAATTCAAAAGTGGCCGGAACCTGAACTTACAATTCACACAATGAAAACTCTTCAAGACACGATCCAGATAACCAATAAGCAACATATGTCAGTCACAAGGAAACCTCGTTACTCAAAAAGCTTTACCATTGACCTGGAATTTATCAAACCAATCTCATCAAGACTTTTTGACGAAAACCCAGACGTTCAAATATCTGCAATAAAATTACTTGCAACTCTTGGCAAGGCATCCGAACGAGCCATCCCAACTTTAGAAAAACTACGCAAGAAGCATCCGAGTCTGGAAAATGACATTTCCGAGGCTATCAAAGCTATAAAGTAAGTTACTTAAGATTTATTTACCCTTAAGCTGCTTTGGTAATTCATTTGCCCAAAGGGTTATATTACCCGCACCCAAAAATACAACAACATCGCCTGACTTTGCAATTTTCTTTATTTTCTCAGGCAGATCATCTTTTGAAGCAAGACCTGAAACACTCTTATGTCCGGTTTTCTTTATACCATCTACAAGGGAATCTTTGCTAATTCCATCAATAGGTGATTCACCCGCCTCATAAATATCAGCAACAATAACTTCATCGGCATCTGCAAAGCACGAGCAAAAATCATTGAACAGATCTTTTACCCTGCTATATCTGTGCGGTTGCACAACAGCTATTACACTTCCTTTAGTTTCTTTGACCGTATCTTTTGCAGTTTGCAAAGTAACGGCTATTTCTTTAGGGTGATGGCCATAATCGTCAATTATAGTGATTCCATCAACTTCACCGGTTTTTGTAAAGCGGCGCTTTATACCCTGAAACTTATTAAAACCATTCAATATAACTTTTTTATCGAACTCAAGTTCCGCAGCAACAGATATTGCGGCCAATGAGTTAAGAACATTATGACGGCCCGGCATCGGCAGATGTATATTCTTTAAAGTACGCGCTCCACCTTTAACCTTATCGGATATCTCAATGTCATATGTGCTACCACCATTTTCTATCCTGATATTTTCAGCCTTAACATCAGCTTGGCTATCAATACCATAAGTAATTACTTTACGATCTTTTATATTAGAAGCTAAGGCGCTTACTTCAGGATGGTCTTTGCATAAAACACCAAAACCATAAAATGGCAGGTTCTCAATAAAATCACGGAATGCCTTCTTCAAGGCTTCAAAAGAACCATAATGCTCCATATGCTCAGGATCTATGTTCGTAATAATACCAACTGTGGCAGGCAACTTAAGGAAAGTTCCGTCTGACTCATCGGCCTCAGCTATTAACCACTCCCCTTCACCAAGATGTGCATTTGTACCATATCTATTAATTATACCACCGTTAATTACCGTAGGGTCAAGATTGGCTGAATCAAAAACTGATGTCACCATTGAAGTAGTTGTTGTTTTTCCATGAGTTCCGGCAACAGCAACCGATATTTTAAGTCTCATTATCTCAGCCAGCATTTCAGCTCTTTGAATAATAGGTATACTCTTATTCTTTCCTGCCAATATTTCAGGGTTCGTGTCCTTAATAGCAGATGATTTGACTATAACCTCTACATTATCAATATTTTCTTCTTTTTGACCGACTATTACTTTAATTCCCAATGATTGTAATCTTTTTACATTTGCATTATTTGCAGAATCAGACCCTTGAACATTATAACCAAGATTATGCAGTATTTCACAAATACCGCTCATTCCAATTCCACCCACACCGATAAAATGAATTATCCCATTACCTAAAAACGGTTTTATTGTTTTATTACTCATCTTCATGAAATTTAGCCTTCTTTTGCAAATTATATTTTTATTTCTTATATCAACTTCAAAACATGTTTAAAAGCAAAATTTAGTACTTTTAAAAATATAGCATCACGCCTTAAGCCAGACAGCTCCTAATGATTACAGATCACCCACACCCATCGACACAGTAACATTACAACCAAAAAAACTCCCGCTGCAAAAATGCAACAACAAAATAAAAATGAACATTAAATTAATTAGGTAACTATTTGTTAACATTTTCAAGGTTATGTTAATCATATGAGCGATCAAAATATCACATTTTTGACACTCAGCAAGGGGAAATGCAAAATTAATAGTGATGTTATGTATTACATAAGGACGGGCATTATTGCCACATTGATATTATTTGGTATAGACATAGACGCCCATTCACAAGCCTGGCAAAAAGTCGGGGAAAAAAATGGCACGGCAATGTATTATTCAAACGATGGTAAAGGTTATTACCGTAAAATATCAGAAGAAGAAATAGCTAAAAGTAAAGGGCCGCAAGTATATATAGTAGTTGACTATAGCGGTTATTTCCTTAACCACTTTGACGAAGAAGGCGGTGGTGGTAGCTATTCTTACGGCGCTCCTGAAGGGCTTGAAGAGTACTATGAGTCAAACGGGACGATAAGCCATATTGAATATTACCCTGAAACAGAATCTGTTGAATATGACTACGACTGCAATTGTAATAACCAATTAACTGATGAAGAAAAATCAAGAATTGAAATTAGCGTTTCGGCGCTATATCCTATGTACTGGGATAATGAATAAAATATAGCTTTATATTTTGTAATAATATTTTAATTATACTAAGCTATGATAAAAGAGCATAAGGAAATATAACTTTTCTGGGATAATAACAAAAAATTAAACATTGTGAAAAAAAAATTATTAATATTTATACTTACGTATAATGCACAAGACCATATCAAGTCTGTACTAGACAGAATACCAAAAGATGTTTTAGATGGAAAAAAGTATGATACAGAAATACTTATCCTTGATGACGCTTCTAAGGATAACACCTGTAAAGTGGCAAAGTCATATCTTCAAAAACATAAGGACATGCCTATAAAACTACTTAGCAACCCAACCAATCAAGGCTATGGGGGCAATCAAAAGATAGGTTATACATATGCGGTTAAGAACGGTTTTGACGCAGTTGTTATGTTGCATGGCGACGGTCAATATCCTCCTGAGCAGATAGATGCAATGGCGCAGCCTATATTAAATGACGAGACAGATGTTGCTCTTGGCTCACGTATGATGTCCAAAGCAAGCGCCTTAAAAGGTGGTATGCCTTTTTATAAATTTATCGGCAATATCATCCTAACAAAAGTACAGAACTTCATTTTAGGTTCAAAATTATCAGAATTCCATACTGGCTTCAGGGCTTATTCGGTAGATTTGTTAAAAAAGATACCGTTTGGATATAACTCTAATGATTTTGACTTTGATACCGACATATTGATACAGCTTATCGATAATAAGCTCCGCATAAACGAGATTAGCATACCTACCAAATATGGTGACGAGGTTTGCCATGTTAACGGCGTAAAATATGCTCTACAGATTATGCGTTCAACTTTAGTTTCCAGAGTTCAAAAATATGGTATCTACTATAACCCTAAATTTGATTATTCCTTTGGCATTCCTGAATATGATTCCAAAACTAATTTCGACAGCAGCCATACATATGCTATCGACACAGTTCCACCTGGCTCTGTAGTCCTTGATTTTGGCTGTGGTAGCGGACACATAGCCAAGGCATTGAGTGAAAAAGAATGCGAAGTATACGGTATAGACAAATTCATTGACAAAGATTCAAAGAAATATTTCAAAAAAACATATGAGTGCGACTTAAGTTCACCTGACTTTGACATGCCAAAAATTGCCAAGAAAATTGATTATATAATTTTGCTGGACATTATAGAGCATCTTTCCTACCCCGAAGAATTCTTACAAAAACTTAGGGAATCATTTTCAGACCATCAACCTAAGATTATTGTAACCACCGGCAATGTGGCGTTCATATTAATGCGTCTGGCACTTTTGATAGGAACATTTAATTACGGTAAAAGGGGTATATTAGACCTTGACCACAAACGCTTATACACCTTCTCCTCACTTGAAACACTGCTAAAACAGCAGGGTTATAAGACTTCCACTATAACAGGCATACCAGTTCCTATACCTTTTATTTTAGGTGACAATTTCTTATCTCGTACTATGTTGAAAATAAATATATTTATGATACGGATAAGCAAAGGGATGTTCTCATTCCAAATGGGGCTTGAAGTTGAAATGCTACCTACCCTTTCTGTATTGCTAAAACATGCTGAAAACAACAAAGTACAACGAAATGCCAAAACTTCAAAATAGACAAGATCTTCTTTGGGAATTATCTTTTTTAGGTATTTTGCTGTTCTTATTTTCACCAGCAATATATCATAATTTCCAACTAATGTATGAAACTAACATCGGCCTAGACGATGCGTTGCAATATATACCTGCATTTTATAGTTACTTACCTGAAAGTATTCCAAAGAACTATTTTGATGAATATTACCTAAACGCAATTATTCCAATTGGCTATAAGGTTTTATTTATAAACGCAGCTCAACATGTTGATCTTGTTATACTCAGCAAACACCTCATATATATTCCTTTATTTATTACAATTATAATATTAGCATTATGCGTCAAGGAGCTTACAGGCTCATCATTGCTTGCCATATGCACCGTTATGTTCGCTTTAGCATATTCTGCACAAGCTATGTTATTACTAGGCTTTTATGGTGGCACTCCAAGGAGCTTCGCCTTTCCTATAATGGCATTAGGTCTGCTCTATATCATTAAAGGACGCCCCGTTGCACTTGGAATAATTACTATTGCTTCGACGATAATATACCCTATTGCTGGCGTTATACTCGGCTTTACAATGGCTTTAATTTTAATACTTCCTGAAAAATATCATACAGCTTCTAAAGGCTGGTCTTTTAAAAAGCGTATAGGTTTCATTTTCGCTGTAATGACTTTATCGGCAGCAATCTTAATTCCTCAAATGATGTTATCGACAGATCACGGCTCTTTGATAGCCCCAGGAGCATTGGAAGCATTCCCCGAAGCTGATGAAGATGGTCGTTACGCAATAGGCTACCGTATGCTCGACTCATTAGACATAGGGTTCCTTGTATCATATTTCAAAAAATCTTTTCTAGCTAACGGTACTTTAATATTAGGCTTATACGATACCATATACGAAAAAACCAAAATTAATTTTTTTGCTTTATCGATATTCATAGTTCAAGGTTTTATATTTCTTTCAATAATAATGGGTTTCCAAAAAATCACTCAAAAAGGTAATGAAGCTGTCGTAAGGATGTTCTTATTGCTTGCTGCATCTTTTATATTATTTGTGACAGCATATTTCCTGCAACCATATATGTACATGCCTTCAAGGTATCTGATGTACTCAATCCCAATTCTTGCCACGATATTATTCCCCGTTTCAGTAGTAAGATGGGCGATGAACCTAAAATTCGTAAAAGGAAAGGAACAAAGGGCTAAAAGATTTGCTGCTATTGTAGTACTGTCGGTAATTATTATAGCAGGCGGAAAAGGCTATACCCAAAATGACGAGCCTACTAAATATGATATTGATGAAACTAATTTCCTTCATGCAATATCAAACCTCCCAACAAACGCATTAGTAGCAGGTTGGCCAAATGATACCGCCGTAAGAAAGACAAAAATACAGACTAAAAGGAATATTCTTATTTCCCGTGATATTCATCAAGCACTACATGAAAAAAACACTTTGCATGCACGCGATATAACCAACGACCTTATAAAAGCTTACTTTGCAACTGAACGAAAGCATATAGAGCTACTAAAAACAAAATATAATGTTACTCATATCCTAATTAAAACTGAGCATTACGGCAAAGAGCCGCCTAAATACTTTGCTCCATTTGATGAAAAAATAGAATTGATTCATGAACAGCAACGACAAAAAGCGATTCTATTAGGCATAGAAAAATTAGAAGATGCTTCTATACTTCGAAATGCCTCAGGAACTGGATATATTTTATATGATATAAACAAGCTTCTTGATTTAATATAATATGATTTACACATACTCTTTGTAAATGGAGAACTGCAATGTCAAAACTAAACTCAGATAAATTATGGGTATTCGCCCTGATTTTAATAATGGCATTTATGTTCTTTCCCGCAATAAACGGTAATATTGAATTCATAAAGAATCATGACCTGAATTATTATGATTCGTTGATATATGTTCCTCCATTCTTTAGTTATTTGCCAGAGAACATAAAAAGTGACTACACGGACGAATATATTTTAAACGCTCTTATCCCCATAGGTTACAAGCAATTATATATCTTTATTGCAAAATATTTCGATCCAGTTGAATTCAGTAACTATCAGGGTCACTTGTTTTTAATGTTTATCATTGCGGTTATTGGTTATAGCGTCAGGGAAATATCCGGCACATTAATGGCTCTTTGTGCAGTTATGATAGGGATAGCTTTTTCAGGAAATATGTTGCTCTGGTCATCGCTAGAGGGGGGCTCGCCACGAAGTTTTGGTCATATAATAACAGCCCTTGCATTATTGGGGCTGATAAAATGCCGCCCACATCTTTTAGCGGCAATTACAATATTTTCCACATTCTTTTACCCTCAGGCAGGATTAGTAAGCGGTTGCTGTTTAGCATTAATGCTTTTATTACCTCCTGAATATAGAGAGCCAATAGCAAACTGGTCTTTTAAAAAGCGAGCTACATATGTAATAATGGTAGGCTTGATATCCGCCGCTTGCTTGCTTCCTCAAGCATTATCAGGATTGGAATATGGCGATGTAATAACAAAAAATACTGTACAGGATTTCCCTGAATTTGCTGAAGGTGGCGCATACCACCCTGGTGCTACACTACCTTACTCTTTTGGTATAACCTGGGCTTTACAATATTTTGCATCGACTTTTGAACCCCATGGTGTGAAATTCATTGACTTGTCAACTACTGGCATAGAAACAAATCTAAAAGCCCTATGTGTTGGACTGGTATTCTTCTTCATTGCTATTGGAATGCAACAAATAGTGTCCATAGAGAATGCTAAAACCGTCCGCTTATTCTTATTGCTGGGCTCAGGTGTTTTATTATTTTCATTAGCATTTTTATTACAACCATATCTATATGTGCCCAAAAGATATTTCATGCTAACGATACCTATTGCAATGACGGCATTACTACCTGTTGCACTGGCACGCTTGTTAACTAATATAAAATTCGTAAGGGAGCGAGAAAAATTATCCGAAAAACTTGCTATGATAATATTAGTAATATTGGTAATTATATATGGCGGAAAAGGTTATAATGACGAACCAATATCTTTTGCTAAAACCGAAAAGACATTTCTGGATAACATTTCAACACTAGATAGAAGTTCAATGATAGCAGGCTTTCCAACCGACTACATAATGGAACAAGTCAGGTTTTATTCAAAACAGAAGGTTTTCTTATCCAAAAGCCAGCATCAGGTAATGCATGAGGACTTCACCCTTAATATGAGGCAAAGATCGGCCGACTTATTTCAAGCCTATTACGCAATCAAGCCGGATGAGATTGCATTATTAAGCAGCAAACATAATGTATCCCACATTCTTATAAATAAAGAACATTTCACTGAAATAAAGCCTGAATATTTTGAGCCGTTCACTTGGCTGATAAACTCTCTGCATAAGCAACAAAGAGACGATGCAATTCTAAAAGATACGGATAGATTAAAAGATGCTATCGTTTTCCAAGAAGGAATCTATGTATTATATGACATGAAAAAGCTTATTGAGATTCTTGGTGGACAAGAAAAGACTATATCAAGCGGTTCGTCTTGAAAGAATAATGCCTACGTGCAGAAACTATCAAATGATCGTGAACTACTATACTGACGGTATCAAGAGCTTGCACTATTTGCTTTGTCAAACTTATATCCGCCTTAGAAGGCTTAACATCTCCTGAGGGGTGATTATGCACCAATATTATAGCCGACGCCTCTAGATGCAGCGCACGCTTAACTATTTCTCTTGGATATACCGGAGTTTGGTCAACAGTCCCTGTTTCCTGTAGTTCATCAGATATAAGCGTGTTCTTTTTATTTAGGAACAGAATTCTGAACTGCTCAGATTTCAAATGCCCCATGCTTGCCCGGCAATAATCAAGCAACGCTTTCCAACTTTGTAATATCGGTCTTTGATCAATATCTTCTTTTAACAAACGTTCCGCCGCTTCCTGAACCACTCTTATTTGCGCTATTGCGGATATATTAACACCTTTTATGGCAGCAAGCTCATGCTCTGACGCATTCAAAACTTTCGCAATGCTTCCAAATTTTGCTATAAGCTCCTTGGCAAGAGGCTTTACGTCTCCTCTTGGGTGCGAGGCAAATAACAACATTTCCAATATTTCATAATCAGGTAGCACGCCTTTTCCAGAAGATAAGAACCTTTCTTTCAGTCGTTGCCTATGCCCAGTATGATGTGGTTTTGTTTTCGGTTTTTCTTTTACTGCTTCTTCCATGGCAAGGGATTATATAATAGAGAGCATTATTGTCTATTTAATTCACAAACTCTAACCATTACTAAAAATTATTTTTTTAATAGTTTTTAAAAAAATACTATGATATTTACTTTTATGTTTACACTTTTTTAACTTTTTCATCTTATTTTTCAAGCTTAATTAGTTAATAAACAGGTAGTTAGAAGGAGATTCTTCGTGAAAGGATTTATACAAGTTTTATTTTGTTCTATAATTTTGTTGTTCACAACAACTGGCAATTCATCTGCTAACCAATATGACAGGGACAAGAAAGAAGGTAAGAGATATATATCTATTATGGCAGGATATATTCCAAGCTTTGATACTGACATCGATTTTTCGGCCTTCCCAAATGATGAAGATGTTTTTAATTTCGATTCAACTTATACCGTAGGTGGTAGTATAGGTTATTATTTAGGAGAAAATCTTCGCCTTGAAGGCGAGCTTACGTACCGTAAAAGTGAAGTTGACACATTAACAACTAACGGGGTTCCACAAGACTGGGATGAAGAAATCACCCTATGGAACTGGATGTTCAATGCCTACTACACATATCCAATGCATAAAAAAGTGTCACCTTATATAGGTGGTGGATTAGGTATATCGCATGACTCAGGGCTAAATGGGGAAAAGGCATATGCATATCAAGGTATGCTAGGTGTTGATTTTGATATAGATTATTCAAGTGCAATATCTGTTGGCTATCGTTATTTCGGTACTGGCGAATTTGAAAGACTAAGAGTCTCGGGAGTTGGAACATTTAACGTAAAACAAAATATCTTTGAGGCAAGCTATAGAATAAAGTTCTAAATTTTATAGTCCTGCAAAATAATTTATGCATTTATCAGCCAATCTCGGCTAGTTAGCCTCCCCGCCCCTTTACATTACGCTGGTTAATGATTATATATGTCTTTTACTTGAAAGTAGGGTATTATTCCCCTTAATAAAAAATATTACAAGAAGGCGATTGAGATGGGATTTAAATTTAATATTGCAAAAAAAATGTTCGGTACTGCAAATGACCGCATATTAAAATCTATACAAACTATCGTCGAAAACATTAACTCACTGGAAAATGATATTCAGTCACTTTCTGATGAGCAGTTAAAAGCCAAAACTGATGAATTCAAGAAAAGATTAGCCGATGGCGAAGATTTAGATAATATACTTCCTGAAGCATTTGCTGTAGTTCGCGAAGCAAGTGTTCGTGTTATGGGCATGCGTCACTTTGATGTTCAGCTAATTGGAGGCTACATACTTCACAAAGGCATGATAGCCGAGATGAAAACGGGTGAAGGTAAAACATTATCCGCTACCCTGCCGGTATATTTAAACGCACTTGAGGAGAAAGGCGTTCACGTTGTAACAGTTAACGACTATTTAGCTGAACGTGACTCTAAATGGATGGGTTCGATCTATGAATTCCTAGGCCTTACGGTATCATGCGTTACCAACGAACTAGATGATAGCAAAAGGCAAGCAGCTTATGCTGCCGATATCACATACGGTACCAACAATGAGTTTGGCTTTGATTACCTGCGTGACAACATGAAGTTCTCAAAAGATGAGATGGTACAACGCGGCTTCAACTTTGCTATTGTCGATGAGGTTGACTCGATTTTAATTGATGAAGCAAGAACTCCGCTTATTATATCAGGTCCTACCGAAGACAACTCAGAACTTTACTACACAATTGACAAACTGATTCCTCGCCTTGATGAGAAAGATTACGAGAAGGATGAAAAAGCGCGCTCAGTTACCCTGACAGAAGAAGGTACGGAAAAAATTGAGAAAATACTAAAAGATGAAGGTTTGTTAGAAGAGGAAGGCAACTTATATGACCTTAGTTCCATTTCACTGGTTCACCACATAAATCAGGCATTAAAAGCGCACACCTTGTTTGCCAATGACACAGACTATATAGTTAAAGACGGAAAAGTTATAATCATTGATGAATTTACTGGCCGTATGATGGAGGGTAGACGCTTTTCAGACGGTATGCACCAAGCGCTGGAAGCAAAAGAGGATGTCCCGGTTCAAAATGAAAACCAGACTCTTGCATCAGTTACGTTCCAGAACTACTTCAGACTCTATAAAAAATTAGCAGGCATGACCGGAACGGCAATGACTGAAGCGAATGAGTTTGCCGATATCTATAAACTAGAAGTAGTGGCGGTTCCACCTAACTTGAAAGTTTCCCGTATCGATGAGGATGATGACATTTATCGTACCGCAGAAGAAAAGTATGATGCAATAATAGAAATCATTGAAGATTGCTACGAAAGAAAGCAGCCTGTTTTGGTTGGAACAATAAGTATTGAGCAATCTGAGCTAGTAGCATCTGTTTTAAAAAAGAAAAAAGTTCCTCATAACGTTCTAAATGCAAAGCAACATGCACGTGAGGCACACATTATCGCCCAAGCTGGGATACCTGGAGCTATTACCATTGCAACCAACATGGCAGGTCGTGGAACTGACATTATGCTAGGTGGTAACCTGGAAATGATGCTAGAAGATGAAGTGGCACAAGCAGGAGGTAAAGCCAATAAAGAAAAATTAGAAGAAAAAATAAAAGCTCAAATTGCAGAAGATAAACAGAAAGTTATTGACGCAGGCGGCCTTTTTGTACTAGGAACCGAAAGACATGAAAGCCGTAGAATCGATAATCAGCTACGTGGACGTTCAGGCCGTCAGGGTGACCCCGGCATGTCCAAATTCTTCTTATCCTTAGAAGATGATCTTATGCGCATTTTCGGTTCTGAAAAAATTAAAGGCTTGCTTAAAACATTAGGGCTAAAAGACGGCGAGGCAATTCAAGCACCTATCATTAGCCGCTCTATTGAAAAAGCACAGCAAAAAGTTGAAGGTCATAACTACGAGATAAGAAAAAGCCTACTAAGGTTTGACGATGTAATGAATGACCAGCGTAAAGTAATATATGAACAGCGTATTGAACTAATGGAGACTGATGATGTTTCCAAGAACGTACGTGACATGCGTGATGATGTAACTGAATCAATAGTGTCTAATTTTATTCCTCCTAAATCATATCCTGAACAATGGGATATTGAATCAATGGAAAAAGAAATATTCAGGATTTACGGATTTCATGTTGACGTTCAGTCATGGGCAAAAGAAGAAGGAGTGGCTGACAAAGAAATATTAGAAAAGCTTGACGCAATAATCGACAAGTCCTTTGAGAAAAAAGAAAAACTATATACCACCCCTATTATGCGTATGCTTGAAAAACGTATATTGCTTTTAACTTTAGACCAGCTTTGGAAAGAACACTTGCTTGGTCTTGACCACTTAAAGCAGGGTATTGGCCTTCGTGCTTATGGTCAAAAAGACCCTCTTAATGAGTATAAGAAAGAAGCATTTGCCATGTTTGAAAACATGCTAAGTAGGCTAAATGAAGTAGTTACAGGCAGACTTTCGCATCTTGAGCTAAGTGAAGAACAGCGTGATGCAGAGGCACTTTCTAAAAAACCTGAGCGCAAGCAAAGGATGAAAGAAGGACGGGTAGACCCCGCATTGCAAAGAGAGGCACCTGTTGCTGTATTGGCTACCGCTCGCACAAGAATAGCCCCAGAAGAAAGAGATCCAGCCGATCCTGAAAGCTGGGGAAAAGTAGCTAGAAATGAGCCATGCCCTTGTGGTTCCGGGAAAAAATATAAGCAATGTCACGGGCAAGTGTAACAAATTCACTCCCTTGTACAACCTAGCTCAACAACCATGTAATTAACAGTCACGTATTAGTGAGTGCATAGTAAATATTACTATGCACTTCCTGCAAAATCTGGAATCTAAATCGATTTTTATAATTTTTACACACTCTGTAAGCCGTTATAATCAATAATCTTAGCCAATAGTAATAAGTCTCTGCAACGGTGGGGCATGGCAAAAAGTACCCATCTATCATTTTGATATTTAATAACAATCCTGTTAATAAACACTTAACGTTCTAGTTGTATAATTATTTATTGTATGCATTTATAGTTGAATAAAAATCATAAGGGATTAATTATGGAATTTGATATATCAGATGTACTAGACAAGGCAATATCATCAACCGATGAGGGTATAACGATATCTGAAGTAAGCGCACCTGACCAACCTTTAGTTTATGCCAACGGCGCTTTTGAAATAATGAGTGGCTATAATAGGGAAGAAATAATAGGCCATAATTGCCGTTTCTTGCAGGGTATCGACACAGAAAAAGAAGAAGTTGAAAAAATTAGTAATGCTATTAAGAACAGGGAGGCATGCACTGTTATCTTCAAAAATTATAAAAAAGACGGAAAAATGTTCTGGAATCGCCTTACAGTTACCCCTGTTAGTATGCCAGAGGCTGAAAAACAATATTACGTAGGCGTTCAATGCGATATAACGGATATTAAAGAGGCTGAAGACGACCTTATCAGACAGGTCATAGCATTAGAAGAAAAAAACAAAAGCATAAACGAAATGCTACAAGGCTTCGATAAAAAACTAGGATGTGCACTTTATAACGCAGCAAGCTCAACAAAAAAACTTTCCGATAAAAATGTTTCAAATGACAAGGAACTTACTGACACATTGGAAAAACTAAAACATGCAACAGAAGAAGCGAACGATCTGGTTTTAAACATGCGCACAGCCATTAATGTCTTCGGTGGAGTGGGTAGCATTCGTAACATTGATTTGGTGAACTTCAAAGCTAGAAGGCAGGAACACAACAAACAAATCAAAGATCTGCAACAGGACAATGTCAAAAAAGATCGTATAATCTAAAATATTTACATTATAGCCTTAAGCATTATAGTATCCCATAACTATGGAGAATACTATATGAACGCACTTATAAAAGGACTTGCCATCGCTTTGGTTTCCTTCATTGCTGATCAATGGAGCAAGTTCTACATTTTTAACCTGCTAGATTCTAAAGCTACGAATAGTATTGAGATATTGCCGTTCTTTAATCTGGTTAAGGTATATAATTATGGTGTAAGCTTCGGAATGTTCAATGATATTGCTCATGGCCGGTTGATTTTATCAATAATCGCACTATCTATAACAATAGCATTATGTGTTTGGCTATATAAAGTAACAAAAATGTATATGATTGTTGCTTTAGGCTTGATAATTGGCGGAGCAATTGGTAATATAGTCGACCGCATCAGGATTGGAGCGGTTGCCGACTTTATAGACGTTTACGTAGGAAACTACCACTGGCCGGCATTTAATATAGCAGATAGCACAATTTTTATCGGTGTCGCAATATTGTTCATTGATAGCTTTATAACAAAAGATGAATCCAATAAGGAACAAAAAGATGAAAAAAATAGTAGCTAAAGGTCTTATTATTATATCTGCAATGCCTTTTATTGCATCTTGTAGCGGAAGTGTCCGTGATACCTTAGGCATGAGGCGTTCTGCACCTAATGAGTTCAAAGTAGTTTCGCACCCACCATTAAGTGTTCCTCCTGAATTTTCTTTACGCCCTCCTGTTCCGGATGAATCATTTGTTGCCAGCAAATCAACAAGTACAGAGGCTAAAAAGGTTCTTTTTGAGAAGGCTTCAGCCGATATAAAAATAATCGAAAAAACAAATGGTGAAGAAGCATTCAGCAGCTTGTTCAAAGCAAATGATGCGAACCCTGAAATAAAATCACTGCTTCAAAAAGAATTCATTGAAGCTGCCAGAGAAGAAGAGGAAAAAAGTTTCCTTGAAAAAAATCTTCTTAGTAAATTACCTTCCTTTTCAAAAGATGACGAAGATAAAGCGCCTAATGAAGTTGTAGATGCAAAACTTGAAAAAGAACGTATAGCTGAGAATAAGAAAAAAGGTGAAAAAATAACAGGCAACGAAACACCTGTTGTTAATCAGGATGGATCAAAGAAGAAAACCGGGCTATTCAATAAAATATTAGGTCTGTAATTGAGTAAAACGCTTCCATCAATTGGCATTACACTTGACTGGCAGGAAGAAGGAACTTTCTCTAAAAGACCTCACCACGCCCTTCGTGAACATTATTTTCAGGCAATAACAAAAGCTGGAGGTTTACCTTTTGGCATTCCTTACGCTCCTGATTTGATTGATGCTTATTTAAAGAAAGTTGACGGCCTTGTAATTCCCGGAGGTTTTTTTGCCTCCCCTTCTAACTGGTATATTACAGATGACGGAAAATCACCATACGAGGCTTCACCCAGGCTTGAATTCGACCTTGAACTAATCCAAACCGCATTAGCAAGAGATATACCTATTCTTGGGATTTGTGCCGGCATGCAGCTTATGGGGGGGGTGCTAGGATGCAAAATGACCCATGATGTACAGACTCATTTCAGCACTGACATAGACCACCTAAATCAAAAGCCTGCCGAAGAGGTTGCACATTCAGTTGATGTGAAAAAAGGTACTTTACTTAGTAAGATAATAGGCAAAGACAGCTTTGGCGTCAACACCGCCCACCGAGAGGCTATTGTTGAAGTAAGTGATAATGTTATCATAAATTGCCTTTCAGAGGACGGCATAATCGAAGGCATCGAAATAGCCAAAAAACGTTTCGCAGTTGGCGTTCAATGGCATCCAGAGTTTTTCCTAGAAGATAACGATCCAAGCTTCTTATTATTTAAAGCTCTTACTGAAGAAGCC
>Ga0213866_10000389_pt1 | contig 36179 bp, 22 predicted proteins | sample PICome_11_FD_160079 | JGI IMG/M metagenome (GOLD analysis project Ga0213866, IMG submission 160079) | Coastal seawater microbial communities near Pivers Island, North Carolina, United States - PICO284 | ecosystem: Environmental > Aquatic > Marine > Coastal | place: USA: North Carolina... | reverse complement strand
GGCTCATATTGACCTTGAGTCATATTATAAATTGAATTTTGCCTTGATGCAGCATCATAAATACAGCTTAACAGAGATTGAAAATATGATGCCATGGGAGCGAGATATCTATCTTGCACTTCTGAATCAACACATTGAAGAGGAAAATCTAAAAGCACAACAGGCAGTAAATGGATAAAAAACGTCCCATTATAAAATATAAAAGATCCTTTAGGAATACTGGACCTAAGGGATCTACGGGACTTAAGGGACTTAAAACAATTTTGCCCTCCACTAGAAAATTTTATAAACCAAAACCTTTATCGTCAAATCTTTCACCAAAAGATTATAGTGATAAAATTATAGATCAGCAGGGTGATCCATTAGCAGCGGCAGTTAATTTTATATCAGGTGGATCCAAACCAGGTGCATCCATAGTTTCTGGTGCAAAAAATAATATTGTCGGTTTTCAAAGGAATAATATATCTCCACCTAGTCAGAATAATCTTGGGTCTGTAATTAATAATATTTCAAATACTCAGTCTTATGGTAGAGCAACTGGTTATGATATCTTAGACTTCTTTGGATCTAAGAAAACAGAAAGAAAACTACGAAAGAGTGTACAAAGACTTAGAAATTCTTTAACAGAGACTTTTGAGATTGCTAAGTTTTTGAGAATCACAATCAATAGAATTGCCAAGCAGTTAAAAGATATCCCATCCATCTCTGGTGGAGGTGGTGGAGGTGGTGCCTTAGGTTTAATAATGGGTCTTATTGGTGGTGTTGTAAAATTAATAGGATCTGTTGCTGGCGCAGTATTTTCTCTATTTGCTAGAATAGGATTGGGTGGAGCAGCAAAAAGTCTTTTACCAAAGATTGCTCTTGGTGGTATGGGAGTGCTTGGTGTTCTTGGACTTGGTGATACATTTATGAATAAAGTTCAAGCACAAGAAAATGAACTTGACATTCAAAGAAATACAGAAAAAAATACAGTAGAAAAACAAACTAAATCTGCAGACACATTTGAAAAAATTATTAATAAGTTCAAACAAGCAGTAGATTTATTATTGTCTGGTGGAAAAGCAAAGGGGAATGGTGATGAAAGTGTGAGTCCAAGCGGTGGATTGATGGGAGGAGAGAGAACCACTCAATCAAATGCAGCATCCACTAGTGCATCACAAAAACAAGTTGCAGACGTTCTTACTGGTGAATTTAAACGTCAGGGATTGTCAGAGGAAGGGGCGAGACTTGCTACTGCAGAAATAGGTAGAGAGAATAGTTTACGCAAAGATTTAATACTTGGCACTCACATGGACAATGGTGTTAAGGCTTATGGTGCAGTGAGTTGGCAAGGTGGCAGAGAAAAAGTCCTTATGGATGAATTGAGAGCAAGAGGTATTGATCCAAGTGAAGCGGGACTAAAAGAAAGTGGTGATGAAGGAATTAAAGCAAATGCCGCTGCAATGATTAAGGAGATTCAATCAAGAGGTCATACTGAACTCTTGAGTCTCCTTCAGAAACAAACACTTAATGATGCAGAAAGGGACAAAGTTCGTCAATTATTCAAAGATAAGTATTTTGTTTATAATAAAAGTATCCCATTACAAAGATCAAGAAACTGGTTTGATACAATCCAGGGAATGTATGGTGTAAATCCGAGTTCAACTCAAGTACAACAACCAGGAAGAACACCATCAAATCCAGAAGTATCATTAATACAAGTACCTGGTGATTCTGGCGGAGTTCAGGCGGCACCTTTATCTGGAGGAGCACCATCAATACCTTCTCAAGTTAAGGGTCCATCAATTGCATTCTTACCTTCTAATAATTTTGATAGTTATGCTGGGTTGAGCGCAAAAATGCTATACAATATTGTTGAGGCGTAAGAAATATGATTACTCTTATAAAGTCTCCACTCAAAAATTCAGCAAATAATATTGTTGCCTCTCCTCAGACTAGAATGGTCAAGGCACTAGACTTTGATAAGAAGTCTGAGTACAAAAAATTTATCAAATGGATAGACTCTAGTACTAAAGATCTAGAGAAGATAAAGATTCCATCAAAGAATGAAATCAAGAAACTAGAAAAACTAGTTCTTGAGATGGATGGAGGTGGTGGTCTTGGTGGATTGCTGGGATTACTTCCAGGCATGTTTCTTCCTGGTCTTGGTGGTCCTGATATCCCATTCATTAGAAGACCAAAACCACCAAAAGGTAAACCCAAACCAAGTTCATCCAAAGGTGGAGGACCAAGAATACCAAGGTTGAATCCTAAGCAACTGGGTAGAATGAACGATTCATTCTCCAGATATATTGCTGGCAAATCAAATCTTGGTGATCGTTTCAGACTTTTTAAAGGAGGAAGAATTGGTCTGCCTGGATTGTTCACTAAGGGTGGATTCAACGCACAGGGAGCATTAAAGGGTCAAGGATTCAAACTTCCAGGATTTGGAGGTGGACAGACTGCTACTGGAGGAGCACCCAAACTTGGCGGTGGAAGCACCAAAATGGGTGGCGCTCTTAAAAATGCAGGAGGTTTTGCTAGGAGAGCATCTGGACCAGCAAGTCTTTTGTTTGCTGGACTAGATTATCAAGATAGAAAAACAGAAGGACAAACCGAGACACAAGCAATTAGTGGTGCAACGTCAACTGCAGTTGGTGGAGCAGTTGCTGGATCTCTTGCGACTGCGATTGCATTAACAGTAATACCAGAACCATCTACTACGGTGGCAGGTTTGATTATGCTCGGTTCACTTGCTGCATCATATTTTGGTGGTAAGGCAGCAGGAAGTCTATCAGATAAAATAACTGGAGCAAATAAAACAATAGATGCTAACAAAAAAATAACAGAAGAAAAGCAAAAAAGTGAAAATCAATTTTCTTCTGTACTTAAAACATTTAATGAAGCAGTTGATGGTCTTCTGACATTCGCACAAAGTGGAAAAAAAGTTGTAGATGGTGATACTGATGATAATATTTCGTTGAATCAAAGATTATACGGAACACCAAAAGAAGGTGGTGGTTATGAATATACAGATCCAGATACTAACATAACTCTAACACCATCAGGTTCTTATGGACAACTTCGTGGAGATCGTATCCACAAAGGAGAGGACATTGCAACAACGGTTGGGACTCCATTGAGAGCAATTAGTGATGGTGAAGTTGTTGATTCTGACTATGAAAAAGGATGGGGTAACTTCTTAGTTTTTAGAGATGATAGAGGAACTCACCACCTTTATGGTCACATGCAAGAGGGTTACAAAAGAGGTGGACCAGTCAAGAAAGGAGATATTATTGGAAAAGTCGGCATGACTGGAAGAACAAATGGACCTCACCTACATTGGGAAACTGGAACTGGGTGGAATGGAGGACAGATAACGGGTCGTTTTGATCCCATGAGTGCATATAAAATATCAGATCCATTCTTTACTTCTAAATCTAAACCTGGAGAAGAACCAAGCAGACCATTATCTGCACCATCAGTCCCAAGAGTACAACCAACACCAGAAGCAAGATCTCGGGTGGAAGTTCCAATCACCAGATCAAGTGGAGGGCAAACTGTAATTATCACGCAGGGACAAGGTGGAGGACCACAAGTAATACCACAACAAATTCCAATCCCAATTCCAATAGGTGGTGGAGGTGGTGGTGTCGCAGTGGCATCAATACCTGAAGTTGTCCTATTAAATAGTTTGTGGAATACTCTACTCTTAACTAAACTTTCCTCAACGTAATGGCAGAAGCAGTATCGGGTTTACAATATAGATCAGTCGTCTTGCAATCTCTTGATGGAGATAATGCATTTGATATTTCTAATGCTGTATTGTCAGTAGATTATTTTGAAGATATTCTTGAACCATGTGTAACAATGACAATGCAAATCACTAATGCATATGGATTGTTCAATGGACTTCCTATTCGTGGAGGAGAGAGATTGTTCCTAGAAGCAGAGACGGCATCGGGAGAGTTCGCTGTTGACCAGATGTATGTCTACAAAGTGAGTGGACTTGAAGCGGAAAAGACATCCGAGAACTTTACTTTACATTTAGTCTCTAGAGAGTTTCTTACAAATGAAACTGCAAGATGCGCTACCAAGTATTCGGGAAAAGTCAATCAATCTGTAATAAAAATTCTTAGAGAAGATTTAAAGACAACTAACTTTAAGTCTGAGAATATAGAAGAGACCTCAAATACTTTTAGTTTCATTGGAAACATGAAGAAACCTTTGCATGTTTTGCAATGGTTGGGTCCAAAGTCTGTATCTGCTGTCACAAAGAAAACTGGAACTGACGGAAAAGATAAAACAGAACAAGGACTCGCAAAGGGAACTGCGGGATTTTTATTCTATGAAAATAAAGATGGATTCAACTTTAGAAGTATTGACAAAATTGTAACAAAAACGGAAAGTAAGTACAATTACAAGTATAATGGAAAAGTAATTGAAGCAGGAAACATTGAAAATAATTTCTCAATTTTGAATTACTTCTTTGAAAAGAATATTGATTTAAGAAAAGCATTGCGTGTTGGAATGTACGCCAACAAAACATACTTTTATAATAGAGAGAATCATACATTCTCAATCTATGATTACTATCTCCAGGATGAAATTAAAAATGCTTCTCAACTTGGTAATCAAGAAAGTATTGTTGTGTCTGAAGCATTAGGAAAATCATTCTCTAGAATCATGGTTAGGACTTCTGATCATGGTGTACTATCACCTGCTGGTGGTACTGCACAATCGGGAAGAGATATTTCAGATCAAGCAAAAGCATATTCTAGATACAATTTGCTGTTCACACAGGCACTAAATATTCTTATACCATGTAACATAAATCTAAAAGTAGGAGACATAATTTATTGTGAATTCCCCGAAATGAATTCTGGAAAAACAAGAGAAATTGATTCAGAAACAAGCGGCAATTATGTTATACGGGAGTTGAGACATCATTTTTCTGCTCAACAAAACACAACATCTCTCAAACTAATGAGAGATTCTTATGGAGTTTATGGACCAAATCAATAGGGAGGAACATGGAAAACATTGATCAGCACATTAGAAAGGATGAGGATCTTCTGAGTGATCCCACTATTTCTGCACAGTCAAGAAGACATACGGAAGAAGAATTAGAAGCACTGAAAGCATATAAAGAGAACCATCCAGGGGAAACTCATGACCCCACACCATTAGAACTTTATTGTGATACACATCCTGATGCGTCCGAATGTAGAGTTTACGACGACTGATGATTGAAGAATCTCTATTAAAATCTAACCTTCTTGGTAGAGATGGTTTTGTCTGGTGGATTGGCAGAGTTGCCCATCCAGATTATTGGAAGGCCATCAATACCGTAATGGATCAATCTGGCGAAAAAGGTCAGAGATGTAAGGTTAGGATCATTGGTTACCATCCATTTGACAGCACACTTAAGGAGGAAGATCTTCCTTGGGCAGATGTGTTGATGGATCCAATAAGTGGAAGTGGTCAAGGTGGAATAGGACAGACACTTTCACTTCAAGGTGGAGAAACCTGCGTTGGTTTCTTCATGGATGGGGAAGAAGCACAACAACCAGTTATCTTTGGTCTTCTTCATCGCAATGAAAATGTAGAGAATAGTTTCTCAAACGCAGAATTAAAGTTAGAGAAAAGTTCTAGATTCCAACCATTCACAGGTAATAGAGCAAACAAACCAACTAACGCAAAGAAAATAGAAACAGAACCAGTTTCTCCAGGACAACAAGGAAAGATAAAAAAACCTTCTATTGATTCAACTAAAACAGAACAATCAAACACTGTTATTGGTGGTTCCTGTAGTGCTGCGGCAAGAGCATTCGAAATAAAAGCAACTAAGACTGAAATAGTTCCAAGTAACTGTGGTGATGATGCGATTGGCAAACTGACACAAATACTTACGGACTTTATTGCGTTCACAAACACTCTTGATTTTGCTGCGGGTGCATTTGTAGATCCACTTCTTAATAAGATTGTGGATATGCCAGCAAAGATCAAAAAGATTGTAAGGACAACACAATCTGTGGTCAAGAGTGTGATGAATAATGTTAGAGATGGACTATTTGGAAAATTAACAGTTATATTTAGTACATGGTTGGGTAATATAAATTTAACAAATCCAGCATCTTACTTAACTGATCCCGCAGCACAGAAGGGTTTTATGAAAATCCTGGCAACCATATATTGTATCTTTGAAAAGTTAATTCAAGATATTATTGGATTCTTGACTAATTTGTTCCAGACTATGATTGGTAATATTATCAATGGTCCAGTTTGTGCAGCGGAACAATTCGTATCTGGAATTTTTGCAAAGATATTTGATCTTTTAGAGAAGGCACTGGAACCAATTATGTCTGGATTGAATTGGTTAATGGGTGGATTCGGAAAGGTGAGAGATGTGTTGAGAAAAGTAAGCAGCGTTGCATCTGCAATCTACAGTTTCATTGGATGTGATGGATTGAAGTGTACCACCCCAAGCAAGTGGGTCTCTTCAGCAAATGCAGCACTTAAGCAGGCTGCTACAAAGTGGCAAAAGCAACTAGATCAGATTGATATCTTTGATAATATTGCAAAAGACCTTGATCAATTTGGCAAAACAGCAGAGAAAGATATTGCTAACTTCTTTGGGACAGATGAAGATAATAAAATACCAGAATATAATGGTATGAGAGTTGGAAAAATCTTAAGCACTGTTGATGGATTGACTGGAGGGAATTCTGCTGGTTCACTTAATAGGGGACTTGGATCTATTGAAAGTGCAGTTGCAACCTCTAGTCTATTTGGTGGAGATAACTCAATCTTCAATGCATGTAATCAAAAGATCAACAACCCAACAAGTCAACTTGATTTGATTCCAATGCCACTTGGGTACAGATATAATAGGTGTATCCCTCCAGAGATGGAGGTATTCGGTGATGGTGTTGGTGCATCATTGAGACCAATTGTTTCTAGATTTGGTTCTATACTTTCAGTACAAGTTCTTAATGGTGGAACTGGATATGATAATGATACATCAGTTGCAGTTATTGATAATACTGGACATGGAACTGGGGCAAGAGTTCAATTAATATTAAAGGATGGATCTATTGATAAAGTAGCAGTTATAAATCCAGGACTTGGTTATTGTTCTGGTTCCGACCAGGGTATTGTTGATGAAAATGTTAGGGCGACTGTAGAAGATATATTCATTGAAGCGCCAGGTGTCGGGTACGATAGTACTAATGATACGGCATCTATTGGTGATGTTCAGTTCCCATTACTGACAACTTCAAATGGATCTATCATTAATATTAAAATTCCAAATGGATTTGATTTCGAGTTTGATGACTATCCAGAGATCACCATAAATACAAACACTGGACAAGGAGCATCCTTGATTCCAATTATGGCATACAAGCCACTATCCAATACGGATAATCTTGCTGATACAAGAAGAACTCTGGTTGGTATTACAAGTGTTATTGATTGTATATGACAGAAGAAGAAGTAAAAAAACTAATAAAAGAAGAACTGAAATCTTTTAGTAAAGATTATTATAGGGAGACACATCCTGGGTTTGAAGTGACTTCTGGTAATAAGACAGTTGGTCATGGTGAAGGTGATTACTGTTTAACAACCGATAGTCTACAAGGATTTCATTTTTATAAGGATGGTGTTTATAAAATACTTTCTAATAAGTCAATGGAATTTCGCTCTGGTGAAAAATCCAATGATAAAGAAATTTGCATAACAATTAACGCAGATAACGGAAAAATTAAAATTGTTGCGGAATCTGGAGACCTAATTCTTCAGGGTGCCAACGTATTAATTGAATCTACAGATGCTGATGGTGCAGTATCAATTAATTCTAAGAAAAATGTTTATGTTAGATGTCCAGAATATACTGTAGATAGTACAATGTTTACTGCCAGTGCTACTTTAGATATGTTATTATCTGGGGGTAACTTATCTTTATATTCTGAAGCGGCACCAGTACAACTTGGAGCTGGGGTTGATGCTATCATTGGTCCAACTGTTTTTGATACGGCGTTCAATCTTCTAGAGAAGGCAAGATCATTTTTCAAGAGGTGATTAGATGAGAGGTTCAGGTATTCAAGTAGCGAAACTTGCTATTGGTGCTTATGATGCATCGGTATTTACCTTTGCTGGGTATACAAGTGCTGGATTACTAGTCAACCCTGGAGTTAGTATTTTCGGCGCATCAACTCAGATTGGAACAGTTAGAGCAGGAGTTACTATTGCTCCGCCTGCTGCAATTCCAGGTATCGCTGCATTACCTTTCTCATTAGAAGTTACTGGTGTATCTAATTTTGTTGGAAATACCAATCAGTTGGGACTTTATACTTGCAATGGTGCATCCATATTTAATGGCACTCAAACTACCAATGGTATTAATACTGTTAATGCTGCAAGCATTTTTAATGGAGCAGTATCAATCAATGGAGTAACAACAATTAATGGATCAACATTCATTAATGGAACACTTACTGTTACTGGACTAGCAACATTTTCATCAGTCGCTGCACCATTTAAGCAATTTGATATTTTACATCCATCTAAAACTGGATACAGATTAAGACATGCTTGCATTGAGGGCCCAGAAATTGGAGTTTATTTCCGTGGCAAGTCTAAAACCGATGTGATTAATCTTCCAGACTACTGGAAAGATTTGGTTCATGAAGATACAATCACAGTAAATCTAACTCCTATTGAACAAAACCAAAACCTTTATGTAGAATATATCAAAGATAATCAAATCAAAGTAGGTGGTGGGATCGCAGTTCAGGGAGAGAAACAGTTGAATTATCACTACACTGTTTTTGCAGAGAGAAAGGATGTTAATAAATTAATACCAGAGTATAAAGGAACTGAGATTGGAGGTACAAAGTAATGACTAAGGATAATATCATAAAGTTTACAAGCGAAGAATACGATATACAGGCACAACAAATTAGAGATCTTCCAACATTAGTTACTCCAATTCAGGATAAGATTGATGATCTGATTGCTCCTGCAGCAAAGTATGACCAAAAGATTGCTGAGTTGACGGTTGCAATCAACCAAAAGATGTATGAGATTGATGTAAAGTCTGATGAAATCATCTATTGTGGATGTGCAACTACTGTTGCTGGTGCTGGGGGAACTGCAATTGCTCTTGGTACTACTTCATATTATGAAAGAGTCCAGGCACCAAGACAAGATTCTGAAGACCCAACCTTTACTGGAACCAATCCATACGGAACTGATAACTTAGGAACGGCAAATCTTACAACTGGAATTGGATCTGATACTGCAACTGCATCAACGTATTATGGTGTTGGGGTTGATACTCAAATTGTAACATTAAGTGGTGTTGGCAATTCAATCTTCACTGTTGATGCAAATGCTAGTGGAATTGCTACCTGTCCTGGTAAAACTTGTTCGGCATTAAGTGCGGAGTTGGATGTCCTCACAGGACAATTGGCAGAGTTGAGAGCAGAAAGAGTCGGACTGACCACATTCAGAGTTGGGATTCTAAAAAGTGAACTCAAAGAGCAGTATACAAGGAGACATGCGTACAACTACGCAAAGATCAAAACTCAGGAAAGAGCAGACGCATTGGAGCAACTCAAGAACTTTGTGAGTGATCCATCCAACAAGTCCTACTTTGACTGACGCTTGACACCAAGACTCAGACCTGTTATAATATGCAGGTAATCAATCAAACGAGACCATGCGTATCAACCGAGAAGATCTGATTCCTCTCCGTGAATTGCAAGAAGACATGGCAGAGTACTTCTGTGATGAAAATTGCATCAGTGGTCAAGCATACTGGACTTGTGTTCAGACTCTCGCAGAGATCAAACTCGCTGAACTGCGTGGCGATGTTATGTTGATTGATTGAAATGATCCAATACTCACACAAACACTACCAAGAAATCTTAAGGTACTATCTACATGCGCCCAGAAACAAGGGAATCTATGCAAATGCTGTTCACAGCAAAATGGAATGTTCCGAAAGCAGCGGAGAATTGTGGACTGACTTGGAAGGAGATGAAGATTACTTTCAATGAATATTGTAGAATGAATCCATCTACTTATAAACCTGAATAGGTTTTTATGGGACGGTGGCGGAAGTGGTAGACGCACCAGACTTAAAATCTGTTGGGAGTATTCCCGTGGGGGTTCAAGTCCCCCTCGTCCTATAGAGATTTTCTTAATCTCTAAATAAACAAAAGTACGGAACAGGAATGAAATACCGTATTGACACCAGATACGTTTGGTACAATAAAGAATCAATGTTGGTTCTTATGTATTTCATAAACCAAGTTCCATTTACTTTTGATGAAGTTCCTGAAAGTTTGTATTACGATAGGGAAATTCTAGCAATCGCAGATAATGAAAAAAGATTTGAACCAGAAGAGTTATACTATTCATCATTCTATTTGATTGATGAACTTTGCCATCCTCTTATGTTTGAATTAGATCTGGAGAACCCAGAACTATTACCTGTTGATTAAATGCCAACTTAGCTCAGCTGGATAGAGCAGGGTTTTTGTAAAGCTCAGGTCAACGGTTCAAGTCCGTTAGTTGGCTCTTGGCGATACTGCCGAACCATCCCCTTCCGTGTGCGTCAGAACCTCTCCGAAAGGAGAGGTTTTGTTGTATTTGAAAATGCAACTTTAAATCCATTTTTGGTGGAAAAAAAATTCCGCCAAAAATTTGCCCCAAAACCTTTTTCAATACAGAAGAGATTTGATGCTCCTAAATAAAGCAGAAGAAAAATTAGTGTGCTGATACAATGCCTCTTTCCAGGTTAGAAAATTTTCTAATTAACACAGATGGTAATATTCTTTATGTAAATCCATCAGATCTAGATGCTACTGATAGTTTTGATAATAAGGGAAATTCATTAACGAGACCCTTTAGAACTATCCAAAGAGCGTTAATCGAAGCAGCAAGATTTGCTTATCAAAGTGGTGCGAATAACGATAGATTTGATAAGACAACAATCTTACTTTATCCTGGAACTCATCTAATTGATAATAGACCTGGATATTATATAAAAAATAATGGTGGTAGTGTTCAATATTTGGATGTCAATGGTAATAATGTACCCTCACCAGATATTGAATTATCAAGTAGCACTATTTTTGATTTAAATAATTCATCGAATGTCCTTTACAAACTCAATTCCGTTGATGGTGGTGTAGTTGTACCAAAAGGAACCTCAATCGTTGGTCTCGACTTAAGAAAAACAAAAGTTAGACCTTTATATGTTCCTGATCCATCAAATCCATCAATTGATAGATCTGCATTATTCCGTGTAACTGGTGGTTGCTATTTTTGGCAATTTACAATGTTTGATGCGGATAGAGAAGTCTTCTATAATAAGAATTTTTCGCAAAAAGCAAATCCAAATTTCTCACACCATAAACTCACCTGCTTTGAATATGCAGATGGGATTAATGCAAAAGATCTGACTGGTCTTACAGATCTTGATATGTATTATTTCAAATTAATGAATGCATATGGAGATGATACTGGAAATAGAGAAATTTTAGACTATCCAAACGTAAGTGATTTTGAACCAAACAGTCCAGAATTTAAGATTGTAGGGGATCTTTCCGCTAATGACTTTAATATTGTATCATTGTCATCTTCTGGAACTGTCGCCACTGTTGAAACTGAAATAGTACACAATTTGAACGTTGATGATTCGTTCCGTATAACTGGAGTTGGATCGGATCTCTATAATGGAAGTTATAAAGTTGCTGGAGTAACAAGCACAACGTCATTTAATTATGTTCTTTTAGATACACCAATTGATAGTATTATCACTATTGGCGGAAATGAAAGAGTTGTTATCGAAGCAGACAATGTAACAGGTGCTTCGCCATATATCTTTAATTGTTCATTGAGATCCACCTATGGAATGTGTGGATTACATGCTGATGGTGCCAAGGCGACTGGATTTAAGTCCATGGTTGTCGCACAGTTCACTGGAATTGGTCTCCAGAAAGATACAAATGCATTTGTGATTTATAATGACACAACTGGTCTTTATGATACGAATGAAACTGCTCCGACTGGAACATTAAAACCACTTTACATTAATCAAGATGCTGTTTATAAAACAGATTATGAAAGTTTCCACATTAAAGCATCTAATGATGCAGTAATTCAAGCAGTTTCAGTTTTTGCAATTGGTTTTTCCAATCATTTCTTATCTGAAGATGGTGCAGATCAATCAATTACAAACTCCAACTCAAACTTTGGTGCAAAGTCTCTGATCTCTAAAGGATTCAGAAAGCAGTCATTTGATCGTGACGATACTGGTTATATTACACACATTGTTCCACCAAAAGATCTCCAAGAATCAGATTTCAACGTTCTGTGGAGAGTTTTAGATCCAACTACCACACTTTCAGTTGGAAATACATCAAGAATTTATTTACTCGGTGAAACTGATCAAGACAACCCACCGTCTAATATTACAAATGGTTTTAGAGTTGGTTCCAAAGATAATGAAATTTTATACATTGACTTAAATCTTGGTGGATTAAACGTTACATATAGTTCACCAATTCTAATGCAAGTTCCATCTGGAGATGGACCTTCTGCTAAAAAATCATATACAGTAACTAGAGTTGCAGGTTTAAATTCAATTGATACAGCAAATGACATTCTGAATTTAGATTCCGATCATGGTTTATATACTGGAGAAACAATTCGAATTTATAGTGATGATGCAACCGTTCCTGGGGGACTGGAAAACGGACAACTTTATTACGCAATTACTGGAGGTTCTTTAAGTTCAAATCAAATTAAGTTAGCAAAATCATTAAATAATGCTAACAATGGGGCAGCAGTAGATATTAAAAACACAAGTGGTGGAATTATCACCGTCATAAGTAGAGTTACAGACAAGCTTCCAGGAGAATTTGGACATCCAGTTCAATATGATTCAAATCAAAATAACTGGTATATACTGGCAGGATCATCAACATCGACTAATAAAATTTATGAGGGATTTGTTGGATTTTCCACTCAAATTTCAGATAATAACTCTGCAACTTATATTAGAAGAACAAATGAATCTCGTGATTCTAATAATAGAATTTATAGATTACGTTATGTTGTTCCTAAAGAATTTAGAAATGCAAAGGCACCTACAGAAAACTTCGTTCTTCAGGAATCAAAGACAGTCATTGAAGAATCATCTATCACTAGTGTAAATTCAAATCGTAATCCTAGAATTATTGCAGGAATTACCACAAGTGGTTCCACTGTCACTGTTACGACCGAAAAACCCCACAAGTTGTCGGTTAATGATAGAGTTCACATTAAAAATGTAAAGAGTTCGACTAATATAAATGCAGATGACGAAGCAGGATTTAATGGTTATTACTATGTTGATTCTGTAGAAGATACAAAAGTATTTACATATACAAATGCAAATAATGGTGGATCATTTATAGATAACATTTCAGACAGAGGTTCTTTACTTCCTGCATTTGAAAAAAATGAATATGATACGACATATACAATTAAAGGTGTCGAGACTGTTCAAGAATATGTTTCAGAAATTCAAGATGGAATTTATTACTTGACATGTTTGATTGGAAATATTTCACCAACAGTATCCGAGTTTTCTAATTTAAAATTCCCACAAAATATTAACTATCTTTATCCAACCATTGACAAAGATAATCAAGTTAATGATCCAGAGCAGTCCATTTCTGCATCATCAAACAAGTTACTTGGAAAGGTTGTAATTGATGATCCTCTTAATAGTATTACTAAAGAATCTACAGTTTCATACATCAAAGATAATAGAATTGGATTTGCGGTTACAAATGCAACATCAAACAATACTGGAATAACCACAATCTATAGTGAGTTTGACCATAACTTAAATAGTGTCCTGCAGGTTTCAATTGCAAACGAAGGTTCTGGGTATGGATCTGGCATTGTAACCACATTATATAATGTTTCTCTCAGTGGCGGATCGGGAAACAATGTAACTGCTAATATTACTGTAAGTGCAGCAGGAACAATTACAGATGCATCTATTGTTGATGGTGGATCTGCATATACTGTAGGAAACACGTTAACTGTTCCCAACGGAACATCTGGTCAACTTTCCGTAAGTTCAATTAATAATAGTGTAGGAAAAGTTATTCAAGTAGTTGGTATTGGAACTACCCAAAATAGAAAAACCAGCGGTTACAATGGTCTTTATAAAATTACTGATGTTCCAACTTCGAAATCAGTAACTTACAATACAGGAAGTTATTCTGGTATTCATACAACATCAGATGGAATTTTCTATATTGTTGACAATTCATTGTCAATTACTTCCATTGCTGGTGCGGCATCAACAACTATTGCAGGAATAGTCACAGTTACAACCTCCACTTCACATGGATTGCAAGTTGGTAATAAAATAAAAATTTCTGGAGTTAGTGGATCATCTGCTGACATCTATAATTCAGATTTTATTGTACAGGAAAGAGTAAATCAATTTATCTTTACAATTCAACCAACAATAGGAATAACAACAACTGGAGTAGCATCAGCAGAGGTCTATAAGTATGGAATAGGCGCATTTGGTGAAGATACATCATTACAAAGTGAAAAAATTGGTGGTAATCTTATTAGTATGAATTCTGGCATTACCACTACAATGTCATCTTCTATTGATACGACTAGTCAAAATCTTTATTTGGCAAATACAACTCCAATTAAACAAGGAGTATTTTTACAAATTGATGATGAAATTTTAAGAGTATCTTCAGTTGTAGATCAAACTCAAGTAAATGTCTATAGAGGAGTTCTTGGAACTTTATCAAAACCACATGATAATTATTCTTTAGTGAGAGTAATTAATATTATTCCATCGGAAGTCAGAAGATTTTCAAGTATTCGTGCTTCTGGTCATACCTTTGAATATATTGGTTATGGTCCTGGTAACTATTCTACTTCTCTTCCACAGAGAATACAAAGAACTCTCACTTTAGAAGAGGAGTTATTATCTGTAACTAAAGAAGAAAAGGGAGGAATTGTATTCTTCTCTGGAATGAATGATCGTGGAGATTTCTTCACTGGCGAAAGAACTACACCCAGACAAACATTCCTTGGTGAAATTTCTTCAGACGCTACAGTAAGTTTTGATGATGTCTTTATTAGAAATACTCTTCGTGTTGGCGGTGGACCAAACAGAAACCTTCCATCGGAATTTAGAGGACCAGTAAACTTCACGAACAAACTGACATCGACTGATAGCATAGATGGAATCAATGCTATTAAACTTCAAATCAAAGGAAATAATTTAATTAATCCATTTTTCCAGGTTGGTCCAGATACCAACCCATCACTGGTTGTTGATCAATTAAGTGAATTTGTAGGAATTAAAACAGCATCACCAAATCATGAACTGGATGTAAACGGAACTATTCGTGCAACTACATACGAAAATTTCAAGTTCTCCGATTTACCAAATAATTCTACAGAAGAATCAACATTCAAAGCTGATCGTATTCTAAAAACAAATTCACAGGGAACTGGGTATGAACTTGTTGATGTTCATACATTGGATTCTTATACACTAAGAAGTTATGGAATCAGTAATGATCCTACAATTTATACTGGTACTGGTGCTAATGTAAATGGTAAACTTCAAATTTCTGGAATATCAACAGCAAGATTTGATGTTGGACAAAAGGTAAAACTTTTTGGTGTAACGCTTACATCAGACTCAGATGTTGTTCCAGATCCAGTTGCTGGAGGTGTAATTTCAAGAGTTGGAGCGACTTCTGGTCCTAACTACTATCGTTATTGGATTGCAGAATATAACTATAGAACTGGGAAAGTTGGTGCTGCTGCTCAAATTACTCCAACTACTGGAGTTGATACAGTACCAATCGAAAGTTTCAATGACATTGATCATCTTTCCTTGACTTTCTCTAGAAGTTCTACTAGTAATGGTGTTCTAGTTTATCGACAAGAAACAGTTGGTGCTGGAACAGCTAATATCAATGATGCTAAACTGGTTGCAATTCTTGGAGATAAAGAATTATCAAATAGCACTTCAATTCTTTGGAAGGATTATGGTGTTTATGAACAACCTACTTGGTCAACCAAAGGAACCAAAAATGAATTTGATTCTGATCAAATTCATTTCCCAAATACAGCATCAACTCAAAAGAGAAGGGGATGGGATATTGATGAAATTATTTCTATTGGAGTTAATAGTATCACTGTAAATAATGCATATAATTTAAATGGAACTTACTCTGCTACCGATCAGGTAAAAGTTGTTCATGATAATACTTATGCACTATCGCAAGCAATCAATGATACTGTAAATGCTGGTGGATCTTATCTGAATTTACCAAGTGGAACTTTCTTAGCAACTAAAGTTGTTATTCCAACCTCATTTACTTTAAATGGAAATGGAAAGAATACAATTCTCAAACAACAATACTTTGCACTTGATTCTACTGATGGTGGTGGTAATAATCTACCATTTGATGGTAATTTCATTGGAGCAGACGTTGCAAATCCTACAGATGTTACTATTCGTGATATGACAATCGATGGTAATAGTTCAAATAATATCACATTCGAAACTGAAGAGAACAGTCATTTGGTTAATATGAGAGGGATTAGATCAAGTCTCTTCAAATCTATGGAAATCAGGAATAGTCCTGCAGATGGACTTAATATTGAAGATTCTAGTAGAATTTCAATAGAAAACTGTTCTTTTGTTGATGGATCCTTAACCGATAGAGAAGCATATCAACCACTTTTGGCACAAAATGCCCAAGTTCTAAGAATTAATGATTCTTTGTTTGAAAATTATCCTGGACCTGTAGATCTTTCCGCTACTTCCGTAGTATCTACTGGAGGAAATATTATTCGTAATTGTGGAGCAGGACTGAGAGTTTATGCAAGTGGTAAGATTACAACAACTAATAACATTATTCTTGGACCATCAGATGAATATATCCCATCACCAGATATTTACGATAGTGATTTTAATTCTATCAATGTTACAATTGATAGATCGACTGATTTCTTAGGTCCAGAATTACTTTATCTCGAAAATGGTGATGTTAAGGACATTAGCAGTGATAGTGTTGCAATTATTTCACAAGGAATTGGAAATATTGTTGGTGAGGGAACCACAAATGAAACTTTAGGAACACCTTTCCTGAACTTTGATATATACACATCAGAAACTGGCAGACAGAATGGATACATTCAACTGTACATGCCACAATCGAGAACAAGTCAACTTGGTCTGAGTAGTGCTCTTGGTTATGATATTGTTGCCCAAGAATATTTGGATAAACCAATTGGTTATTCAACTTATATTGGAATTGGAACAGGTGTCTGGAATACAATTGGTTCAGGCGCAACCACTTACACAGTGACACTTAAAGATCTTGACCAGGCAGCTGGAATTTCCACTGGTGATGTTGTGAAACTTGTTAATCACTCAGTATCTCCAAGTCTTGCTAGTTATGAACTTACTGTTCAGACTAAAACCGTTGTTGGTTTTAGCAGCGTTGAACTTGGATTAACTGGATTTAACATCACATCTTTAAATAATGGTAATGAGAGTGGATATATATCTATAAGGAGAACATTCACAATCGCCAAAGGAAGAGTCGGAGTCATCTAAATGCCAGACAATACTAACGTAAATAATAATTCAGCAGTAACTGTTGTAGGTAGAACTGCTCCTGTTCCTCCTGGTCAACAGACTTCTGATAAATCAATTCCAGTTGTTATTGCAGTTGATCAATCAACAATTCCAGTTGAAGAACAAAACAAAGTCCAATCTGAAGTTGCTTTATCTCTTCTTGGAATTCCCAGATCAGAAGTTGCTCTTGGTATTTTTGCTGACGTTAATACTTATGATGTAAACCCAAGTGAGTGGACATCAACACCAGAACAGTTTGCTACTGTTGGTAACGATGGCAACTATGTTGGTGTTGCTCAGACTATGGGGTGGGGACTTACGCACGTCCCAGAAGAATCTGGTGCTCTTCTTGAGGCTCCTGCAGATAAGACTGCAGTTCTCACATCAAAGAGATTCTTCAGATATCAACCAGGTCGTGTCTCTTCTGCTACCTTTGGTGTAAAGACAACTCTAATCGCTTCTAATGGTGCTGGAATATATAATCCATGTGTTCGTAAATATGGAATCTTTGACAACTATGATGGATATTACTGGGAATCAAGAAATAACGGTGAAGGAGATAACTTCTGTGTAGTTAGAAGAACTCAATCAATTACTTTTAAAAATCCAGTAGAGTTTAGCAATACTGCAAATCCTGGTCAAACTTCTGATTATGGAGTAACTAATCCATACGATCCTTTAGAACCAAGAGGTTCTGAATCTGTCGGTGCTGGCGAAACTTCAGTTCCTAGTGGATATACTAATTCAAAACTGGGAGATTTAGTCATAGTAAGGGATAACCTTATGATGACTCATGCTGCCGTATATGATGGGTCACTGCTACAACCAAGATATGAAGTTGGAATTTCTTCCATTTACAATGGAAATACCATTTCATTAACAGGATTAGCAAAGAGTATAACCAATGCCGTCTACAATATCGAAAACGGTTTAATGACCGTTACTACTTCTGGTGAGCATGGATTTAAAAATGGAAAATATATTACATTAACTGGGATCGCCATGACATGTGATGTTGGTAGTTTTACCAACGAGCAAAAAATATATCCAAATAGAACTCACGGTTATAATATTGTAAGAGTAGATTCCCCAACTTCATTCACCGTTAATGTTGGTGTTTCTACTGTGCCAACTTACTATCAAAGTGGTGGTCATGCAGTAGGTTTATCCACTGGCCAATATGTTTCATATAGCAAGGGAACTAGTTCTACTGTTATTACTAATTTGGTTGATGATCAAATTTATAAAGTAACTAGCGTTGCAGTCGATACATCAAATAGTAATACTGCGATCACATTGAATACACTTAACAATAACACAGTAACTGGACTTCCAAATGTAAATGGTTATGCTGGAATTTCATCACATGTTCTGGTGACTCCTGTTCCATTTATTCAACCTGTTCTTGGAACTCTTGTTAATGGTGATAGAACTGCTTACACAACTGTAAAACCAACGGGAATGTTCCCCTATATGTATTTTGATGCAGATGGGAACGATGAAGGATATATTGATACTACTTTACCTGTTGGAAATACTTCTGATCTCAAGACTCAAATTGACCAACTGAATGCATATTACGATAAATGGGTAAATCAGAACGTTGATATCCAGTATTTTGGTGTTTATGAGTATCGTATCCCAAGATCTAGATTTAGTGGTGACCGATTAGATGGTGATACTGATAGACTTTTATACAGTGATGTTGTATCAGACAAGAGAGCAGGACAAGTTGTTACTGACGCAGACACTGGCGAACAACTGACTGATACAAGTATTTGGGATCTTGATCTAACCAAGGTTACCATGTACAAGGTTGAGTTCTCATGGTACGGTGCTGTTGGTGCCCTATTCCTCGCATATGTGCCTGTAAGCAATGGTGAGGCACGTTGGGTGCGAGTACACCACCTGAGAGCATCAAACCAGTTGAAGGTCTCCTCACTGGGCAATGCAACGCTTCCAATCACTTATCTGGTATATGGTGGGGGTGGTCCAAATAGAGAGGGTTATGCAAATTCACTTAGAACCCAAACTGAATTTGGATATGGATCTTCTTCCGAACATATTGTCAAGTATGGTGCTTCATACTATATTGATGGTGGTGACCGTGGTACAGTAAAACTCTTTAGTTATGGTTCTCCAACAAGCACCAATGTTTATGGATTGAGAAGAACTTATGGAGTTGGAACTGGGTCAACTCAAGTTTCACTTAATAGTGCTACTGATTCTTCAGATCCATACATGACCGCAGGCGCAACTTCTGGATTATCCTCTTCGTATTATGTTGGTGCAAGAGTTATTACTTCTAATCCACTAGATCAAAATATTAAAATTAATTACTATAATCCACAAAACGATCGACTTCATCTGAATGCACCATTAAGTTCAAGTTCAATATCAACCATTGATATTATTCCAGAACGTGTTACTCCTCTAATTGGTATTAAATGCAGAGACTTCATTCAAAGTAGTACTGGTAGAAGTGTAAGAAATAGGACACAAGTTTATCCAACAAGACTTTCTACTGGTTCAACTGGTGTCATCAAGTTAGATCTCTTAAAAACACCCATCTTCCAAACAGACGCTGTTATTGTTGAACCAAATGATGGGATTCCTTCATTAACATCTTCAGTAAATATCGGAAAAAGGGGAAAACCAACCAGAGTTGAATTACCTCTAGTAGTTTATACTGGTAATCATAATTTTAGTTCTGGAACTGCTGGCGCAATCTCAATTCAAACTGGTGATGCAGCAGGTGGAACATTAACTGCAACAACTGGAACTGATTATGATGGATCATCTGGAGTTTTGACTGTTGTAACTACCGATAATCATGGGATGACAACGGGAGATACAGTTGCTATTGCAAATGGTGCAATTACACTTACATGCTCTTTGGATAATTACGCAACCACACATTCATATCCAAGATCAACTGACCCAACTTCTGGACAAAATTTAACAGTAACTCGTATAAATGATACAACATTTACAGTTAATGTTGGCCAGGCGCAAGCCGAATACATTAGAGATATTGGCACAGGAACTTACGGTTACTTTAGAGGATACTTTGAAAGTGATGCATCACAAAGACCAATTTCAGTTCTTGGATATCTTGAGAACAGGGGTTCAGATAGAACTAAAGGTATTGAAACAGATGGTTATTATTTCTATGCCTTAGAATCAACACTAGATAATATTATTCTCACCACTGCTGAACCATTTTTAAGAGAAGAAAATTCAACGCCAATTGGAGAAGGAACATCATCAACCACATCTGAATTTACTTTAGATCAACTGTCTTCAGTAAAAGTGAATCCACAAACCAGAAGTCCTATTCCAGGAACTGGAACAATCGTGGCAAGTATTTTTGTTCCTGCTTCTGGTGAAGAATATGATCTTTCTCCATACTTTGACTACAATAAAGAATATCTATCATTCCCATTAACAAATAAAGTTGAAAGTCTATACCTTTGTGGTTCTTCTCAATCTTCTTATAACCCTAGCAGTCCGTCAGCAGAAATATCAGCAAGTTTAACTTGGGAGGAGCAGTGATTCATGAATGGGGGAAAAGACGTAAAATTTGGGGATGATAAACGTAGAGTTTCAATCATTCCCTCAAATGAACAAAGTCTCTACAATATTGCTAATGGTGAAATCTTAACCGATGAATTTGGAACTCCTCTAATTACAGAAGTTGATGAATATTATGTTCCAGATGCATCAATGGATAGATCAACTTCTATTACTTTTTCTAGTGAACCTTATGACACTTACACAAGAGTAGATCATTCCAGAATTGCTGCTTTAACTGGAACATATGGAGTCGATCTTGATGCATATGTATCAACTACAGTGCTAACTGTGGGAAGCGGTTCTGTTAGTTTTGGCGAGACAGTATCTCTGCAATCTGGTGGTACAGTTACACTAGATGACTATCCATATGTCATAGTCAAGACATTTGAGGATATTGGAGTAGATTATAATAAAATATATTTTGAAGAAAATATTTCAAGTTATAATATTCAAGTCTTCGATAAAATCTCTGGTGGTGGAATACCAGATGATACATTTATATCAAAGTCTAACTCAGCAAAATTAGTTTTATCAAAAGAAACCACTATTTCTGGGTCTCCTTATACTGCTGAGGTAGGAATAGATAGATCAACAAGTAATTTAAGAAGATCAGATAACGTATGGAAAATTGCAGAACAATTCAAAGAGACCAGTCAAGTTAGTTCTAGTCTTTTGGGAGTTCCTCGTGCAGAAACTCAATTAAGTTTATTCTCTAATGTTTCATCTTATGGATTAGATCCAGATGAATTCGAGTTCTATACTTATAATGCAGGTACTAGTTTCGGTAGTTGGGATAATAGAGCGAATAATTTATATGGAAATCGCTACCTTGCTACAAGAACAGAAGAAATACAAGAATCTGGAATAAAAATACAAGCATTTCCACCACCATATTCTTATCCATTTGGTCCGAAATTCGTAAATGTTGGATTGTATAATGAGACACTATTTAATCAATACATATCATTCATTCAGTTGGGAAATGATTTGTACGAATACTATGATACTGGAGACGGTTCATCTCTAGGATATCCTGCAGATTGGAAAGATAGATTTTTGGATCCATCTAAAGTGTATGTCAAAACTGGAGATGTTGTTTACTCTGTTGGAATTTCCGAATCTTTTGGATTAGTTGACACTTGGACTGACACTTGGAGAGATATAAAAGACAGTCTTTTAACAGATCCTGTAACTGGACTTACGTTTAATTTTAGTACAGTTGATTCAATTTTAGATGGATCATTTGACTCAACAAATACTAGGCCTGGTTATAACGCAAACTTTCAAAGGTACGCTTTTTTACAATCTAGAAGAGTTTTTAGATATCAATCGGGAAGAATTAGTGGATTTACTTTTGGTTTAAGATCTTCGTCTGAACCAGTTAGTGGTTTGACTTTGGAATGGGGCATTTCAAACCCAACGGATCAATATGTTTTTCAAATTAATGCTGGACAACTTAAAATTATTCGCAGAAGTACTATTCCATTAGAATTATCTGCACTTAGAAGAAGTAATTTGGAAAATGCAGATCAAATTAGAAAGCAATCTGGTGACCCATTTGATGATACTGAATATTGGACAATTGAAATTCCCAGAGATAAATTTAATGGCGATCCACTGAATGGTAATGGACCTTCTGGTTATCTAATTCAACCAGAAAAAGTTACCATGTATAAGATTGAGTTTGGTTGGTATGGTGCTATTGGTGCCAGATTCTATGCGTATATTCCAGCGGGACCTGGAGAAGCGAGATGGGTTGTTATTCACACTTTAGTCATCGAAAACTCACTTGGAAGTCCATGTTTACAGGATTCTTATTTTAGATTAAAGTATTCATTAAATATCGAAAATACATCTGACGTAAGAACACCACAATTCTTATATAAGTACGGTGCTTCTTACTATATTGATGGTGGCGATGAAGGAACTACTCAGATTTACTCCAAATCATCACCACTAAAAGCAACAAATCCAGTAGATTATAGATCCATTTTTGGCATCGTACCAAAAAATTACATACTTAATAGTGTAGGAACGGAAATACAAAATAAAAAACTAATTATTCCATCAAGACTCAGTGTAACTTCAGATTCCTTAACAGAAATCAAAGTTATAACTTGCAAAGGTTGCCCTGGATTTGGACATGTATACACACCAGGACTTGCATCAACCTCGGTGGGTAGAACTGTTGAATTTGAATTTGTTGGACCAAATGACATTGCTGCAATTAATGATACTTATTTTTATGAGTCTGATATTGGAGCAAAACTTATTTCCCCTACAATTTACAATGCATATATTGTAAGTGTTGATGGTCCTGTTGGAGCGGCAGGTTCATTTGAATCTGCACTTGTTAAGGGGTGGGGTCCTGGTCTCGATGGATATCCCGATTATGGAGATAGACCAATATCAGGAATTGAAACTTTAGATAGAATTACAGGACTCACAACAAGTATTGGCAATGGACCATACCCATATGGTGTTAGATTAAGCAATTATGATCACTGCGCTGCTTCCAATTTCAAGTTTACTGGTTCTAAAATTGAGATTCAATTTGTCAATCCAAATCAAAAAGATTCTTATTCCCATTGGTCAGATTTCTTAATCGGTGTAACTGATGTAGAACCAGTCACCAGTGATCCAAATATTTTGGAGGGTTTCTCTACTGGTGCTGGAACTACAACTACTTTACCACTATCAAGTATTTTATTTGCAGAACATACACATTCATATGCTGCATTAAATGAAGAAGGTGTTGAAATTAGTGAAAGTTGGGCACCAACTAATCCACCGTTAAGAATGGGTATTGACTATAGAATTCCATCACTTCCATCTCCTTCCCCTGGAATCTGCTCAAAAGTAACTATTGAAATTTCAGATCCCTCTCAAATCACAGAGGTTTTTGAGTTAAATTATCATCCAGAAGATGGAGATCCAGCAGTTCAAGATCCAGAAGGAAGAACATTCATTCAAGTAGAGGGTTCATTACCAACTGTTGATTATGATGGTGGACAAATCGCTATTCTTTCTGGTGAAACAGCACAAATAACTGGCGTTACATTTATAGGAGATGTGTTTACATATACAAGTGGTAATACATTTTATTCTTATATTCAGATTAGTGATACTCTTGGAGGGTCGTCGGGAACACCTTTTACGATATTGATTCGTCCAGTAAAATTAACCGCAAATGGATCTCCATTAAAAGTAAAACTTTATAACTATAATCCATATCCCCTCTACCTTGTTGCAAAATTAAAAGATAATGCTGCAATTAATAATATTTCAGTAAAAGAAACTGTTGGCGACTTTGTTAGAACCATTTCTCCAAAGTTTTATGTTTTTGAAGAGGGGGGAGATCTTCCAAGTGCAGAGATAACAAATGCTGGTGGAAACGCAGACATATCTGGAGCAGCGCCAACCAATTTCGATGAAGTAAGCAGACTTTCTTCTGCTTTAGTAGATGTTCAAAATGAACAGAGATTAAGACCAGGGGTTGAAAGAGATATTCTCTATGTTGGAGCAAATTCAACTCAAGAAATTGACATGTCTAAAATTTTTGGACAGGACAGGAGGGTTGTAACTCCAGACAATAATAATATTGAAGCAACTTTCTTTGTTGCTAAAAAAATTGATGCTGGTGATTCTGGCACTATTGAGGCGGGTATCACCTGGAAAGAGCAATAAATAAAGAAAAAACAGTATAATGGTATCTCGTAGACCTCTAATAGTTAATAGTGCAGCTAATCAGATTCAAGAGTTAACTGATTCTGATGATCTAAGTCTGCCAAATAGTAGTATTACTGCTTCAATTTTTATTGGAAATGGAACAGTTCCAGCTGGTGCAGTATTTCACTTTGCCGCAAGTACAGCACCAGTTGGATACTTAAAAGCAAATGGTGATACAATCCCTAATGGTTCTGGTACTGTTCAAGGTGTAACTGCTGACTTCTCTGCATTGTATGCAATAATTGGTTCTACCTATGGAAGTGCTGGTAAACTACCTGACCTTCGTGGTGAGTTTCTTCGTGGTTGGGATGATAGTGCTGGTGTAGATAGTGGCCGTACGTTTGGTAGCAGTCAAACTGACTCTACTGCACTACCTAATAACCCATTTGGTACTGATGACCCTGGTGATCACACCCACGGTTATAGTATACTTCAGTATGTGGCAAGTATTACGGATGATGGTCCTGATCAACATTCTCTTTATGATTCATTTACTGGTGCTACTACTGGCGGAGGCGGTGCTCATGAGCACACCATCGACGGTGGTGACCCCGAAACCCGTCCCCGTAACATCGCACTTCTTGCTTGCATCAAGTACTAAATCAATAAATAAAGAAAAAACAGTATAATGGCATCTCGTAGACCGCTAATAGTCAATAGTACAGCTAATCAGATTCAGGAGTTAACTGATTCTGATGACCTAAGTCTACCAAATAGTAGTATTACTGCTCAGAGTTTTATTGGAGATGGTTCATCACTAACTGGAATATTTCCAACTGGAGGCATTGTAATGTGGTCTGGAAGTATTGCAACTATTCCATCTGGATGGGCATTATGTAATGGTTCTAATGGTACACCAGATTTAAGGGATAAATTTATTGTTGGTGCTCATAGTGATGGGGCAAGTGGTGTAACATTTAATGCAACAAGTGGTGTTACTAGTGGTAACTATGGTCCTGGAAACACTGGTGGTACAGTTGCTCATAAATTGACTGTTGCTGAAATGCCGCAGCATAATCATACTTATAATGAAAGAAGAATTTATCAGCAGGGTTCTGGTCCTAATGCACAAACTGACATGGCAAACGACAATCCAGGGGATCAATACACTGGCAACCAGGGCGGCAACAACTACCACGAAAACAGACCTCCTTACTATGCTCTTGCATACATTATGAAACTATGATATTTTAACTATGACTCAACATCATTATTCTAGAAAATTATTACTTGACTATGAACTACAACAAATTTGTAACTTACTTTCAAGCACTGTAGAAACTGATTGGATGGATGGACTTCATTCAGTTTCTAATAGTAACGAAAATACAAAACAACTTAAACAATTAACTCAACTTAATAATTATCAAATTAACTCTAATATTAATTCAATAATTATTAATGCTCTTGAAAGAGATGGTGGTTTTGATCTATTGGTTTGTCCTAAAACCACTGGATTTATTATGATAACAAAGATGAAAATGGGTGATTACTATAGGTTACATCACGATTTAGGATTAAACGGACACTATAGTACAACGGTGTTTTTATCTGATCCTGATACTTATGAAGGTGGAGAACTTGTCTTACATAACGATTTTGGTTCTCATAAAATAAAACTTGATGCTGGTGAAGCAATAACATACGACACAGGCATCCTCCATGAGGTATCTACCGTAGAATCTGGAGAAAGATTAGCAGCAGTATTTTGGACTACCTCCAGATTTTCAGATCCTTTTTTAAGATCGATTCATTATAAAGTAAATGAATCTCTACGAGTTCTTGATAGAACTGAATCAAATGAATATATAACTGAAGCAATATTTAATTTAAATCAAATTTCCCATGACCTTTTGAGGAGAACCTTGTGAACAACTTAATTGAAACTTTTACTACCCCCATTTTGGTGTCATCCTATGATGAAAACTTTGAAGAAGAAAAAGAGTATGTTAATAATTTAGATTGTAGTAGAGAAAATAAAAGTGAAACTGCAAATTATAACATGCAATCTAAAGATACTTTCGTACTAAAAAATCCTGCTCTTTCAAAATTAAAATCTTTCTTTGAAGACAGGATTAAAATGTACATGAATTATGTTTGGGGTTCTTCTACAGAATTGATCATCACTCAATCGTGGATCAATAAAAGTTTTTTCGGACAAGAACACCAAGAACATTCCCATCCAAATAGTATTTTAAGTGGAGTATTTTACTTTGCGTTAGATGAGGATATGCCATGTATGAAATTTCAAAGACCTCATCCTGGCAATCTCCTCTTAAAATATCACACATTAAATGAACGTAATAATTATTATAGATTAGTTCCTGCTAAAACAGCAGAGTTAATTTTATTTCCTTCAGACCTAAGACATTCAGTATCTAAAAATACATCTGATAATACACGTATTAGTTTGTCGTTTAATACGTTTGCAAAAGAAAGTTTAGGGAGTATAGATTCCCTGACGTATCTACCACTGTCTTGACAGACCCTAAGATCTCTATGAAAACTGTCTGACTAGTTATTGATAAATACTTTTATCGTAATATCAATCGATATGGTATCTCGTAGACCCCTAATAGTCAATATGAGAACTGTCTAATAGGAAAATATATGGCAATTAGAAACCCAAAAATATTCGGACTTAATGTTTTAAGTTTTTTATCTGATGTAGAAAGTAAGACTTCTGCATTAAAGGAACTTAATTTAAATCCTTTAGATCTAGAAATTATTGCTGGATCTGCAGATGCTGGTGCCAGTAGACACGACTGGATTAGTTTTTCTAGATTAAGTGTTCCCCTCCACGAAACATTAGACAGATATTATAGGGATTCGGAACAGTATGATGGAATCTTACAAAAAAGAGCGGGAACAGATGTTACCTTATTTGGGAATTTAAACATTAGTGGAGCTTTAAGTGGGTTTGCAATTAGATATCGTTATTTGGACGGATTCGGCGGATCTGCAACAATTAGAATTGGTGATATTTCCACATCTAGAATTAGTGCTTGGAGTTCCAGTGACCCAAGAGCAACGAGTACAGATCTAACAATCCAAGGAAAAGCAAGAATATCATACGGAGCAAGAACAACCATCATCAGTGGCGGTTCTTTGCAATTTGGAACTCAGTCTGCAGAAATTAGTGGACCAAGAATACAAACAGCAATAGTACCACAACAAAAAGAATTTCCATCCGAGTTTCCAACTTCAAAAATCCAGTGCAATATTGGGGGACAAACAGTAACTCTCTATGCAATGAAAGGAATTCCTGTTATTTTTACAGGATTTTTTAGAAATTTAAATGCAACTGTTAATCTTGACAGACTGATAAAATCTACTCCTGCTAGTTGGAAAATCGTTGAGACTGCAAATGAAAGTAGATACTCAAAATATGTAAATGTTGGCAATACAACTTCTACAATAAGATACAGATCTTCTACATCTAGGGAAAGATATATCCAATTCTATTACAATCCAGATCGAATTTCTCGAATCCAAATTCAATCTGCAAATATTTCAGAGTTACCAGTCGTAAAATTCATAAATGCATCAACACTGGATTTCGCATATAATAAATTAAGAACATTACCCAATTTCAATATAATTGCTCCAAATTTATTGTACATCTATTTGATGAGAAATCCTTTATATCAAAGTGATATAGAAAGTGAAAGAAGATTTAGTACTGGTGTTGCAAATAAATTCCCAACATCATTAAGAGAACTTTATATGGAAGGAACTTTTTATGGTTCCATAGATCAAAATATTATTGCAAATAGGTTCCCGAATTTAAGAGTTATTAATTTCAATAGAGGTGGAGGCGCATATTTCCACCCAGATACGTACCAACCAAGTGCTCAAATGCCAAATGTTCCGAATACATGCACATATTATGGAGTTGGATCTAATGATTTTAGAAGCATTGACAATACTGCAAGTGGATCTGGAAATACTTATAACGTAAAACAACTTACCAACTTATCTACTTTATATTTGGCAGGAAATTACTACTTGACCGATTCTACATTTTCAATCAGTGCAAATAATAATTCAATCACTAATATTTACATCCATTCTACTGGTTTAAAATTTCCAGAAAATACGATTGGAAAACAGTCTCTTCAAATTTTCTATGCATATTATTGTAGAAGTCTTGGATCACTTTTTTCTGGATCTACCTATAGATTCGATAATTGTGCATCATTACGTTATCTTCATTGCTATGCATCTTATGTTATTGGAGCATTACCACGATTCACAAATGAATCACTCTACTATCTTGATCTGAGATACACTTATATTACTGGTGGAGACCCATCTGGTGACACTTCATATGTAATTCCAGAAAATACCTTCAAGGACCTTAAATCAATATATTATATTTTGTTGGACTCTGGATATCTTCTGACTTCTCCAATCCACCCCAATTGTCTAACTTTTTGCTCTTCTCTCTATTATTTTTGGTATCGTTCCCGTGGAAGAACAACAGGATCTCTTCCAAATTTTGGATCAAATCCAAATCTAAGATACATTTGGATGTATCATAATAGGTTTAGTGGATCAGTTCCAAACTTTGCTGCAAATCCAAACATTTATTATGTACAACTTGGTTATAATCAACTGACTGGACAGATCCCTTCTTACAAGAACCTTTCTAACCTCTATTATCTCTTTTTGTATAATAATAGTTTCACTTCTATCGGAACTTTCCAGAACTTACCAAGACTGAGATACTTCTACGCACATAACAATCAGATTGCTGGTGAGATTCCTGACTTTACTGAATGCCCATACTTGTATTACCTAATTCTATATAATAACCGATTTACTAACTACAAACAAGGATCATTTAAGGAACTATATAGAATTAGATACATGGATATATCAAATAATAGTCTTACACAACAAGCAATTGAACAAATTATTAATGATCTTGTTGATAATTATGAAGAAGTAAGTCGTGGAGGAGTAACGATAAACTTAAGAAACAATTCAGCACCAAATGAAGGCACTCTTGAAAAAATTGCATTTTTAAGATCGAAGGGTTGGAACATCACGCACAGTTAAAATGGTAAAGCAAAATCAAGGATTTAGAATAGATTTAAATTTAGAAGAGAACACCAATGATACTCAAGCACTAAGTAATCTTGGTGGAGTTGGAATTGCTAATGATTTGAGAATTATTCAAAATAATTTAAGAAATGTATCATCCATTCCTTTCAATAATATCCGTGATGGTTTTTTTGTTTTTGATGTAGATAAAGTAATACCAATAAATTCCATTGTATCTACTGCATCTACAACAGGAAATTCCACAGAACTAGAAGTATCTCTGTCCAGTTCCTACAACATATATTCACCGAATATTGTTGTTATAAGTGGAGTGACTGGATCTGCATCAACAGTTTATAATGGTGAGTTTGTCACCACAGTAACTACAGATGGTGGAACTGTACATAAAATTGAGATACCAGATTTAAAATATACTGCATCCGCAAGTGGTAGTGACGTTTCTGGAGCAACTATCACATTTAAACCAAAAAATGATTTTATCTTTACTGATGGTGATGTTGTAAACGTAACAAAAAATGTGAATACTGGATCTAGTAATTTAGTTACATCACAAGATTATTATGTTTGCAACTCGGATACACTAACTAAGTTTCAACTATCTACAACTCCACCATCAGTTGGATTATCGCCTGTAACAGTTACTACAACGGTCATTTCAAATCAAGTCTCTGATAGCAAGAGCATTCCTGGATCATACGAATATACTCTTCCATCTAATAGCAGTAATATTAGCATTAGGATTGCTGCTGGTGGTGGTGGATCTGGGGGAGCGGATGCTTGTGTTAATGGAGCACCAAATGTAGATGGTGGTGTAGGTGGTAGGGGTAGATATGCCGAATTCACACTTCCAGATGGCACTTCTGGTACTCTTTTATTTTCCGTTGGAGGTGGTGGCAGTAATGGATTAGATTCTGGACAGACTAATTTTGCAGGAGGACTTGGTGGTGGATTTGGTGGTGGTCTTGGTGGTGATGATAGACCTGGAGGTTCCTCTGGTGGTGGGGGCGGTGGAGGTGGATATACCTCCGTTTCTCTTGATAATACCACAATAGCAGTTGCTGGTGGCGGCGCAGGTGGCGGCGGTGGATCGCTTTGTAACTATTCAGGTCCAGTAAATTCCCCATATGCATATGGAGGTGGAGATGGCGGGGCATTTTCGTCTACCACTTCTACAATTTCTATTAGTGATGGTGGTAATGGTGACGGTTATGTTTCCGCTGGGGGAGACGGTGGTGGTGTCGGTGGTGGCGGCGGTGGTGCTCCTGGAGGAAGTGCTGGAGAATATGCTGGTTTTGACCAACAAGGCGGAGCAGCACCAGCAAACCGTGCCTTTGGTGGTTTAGGTGGTTCTTCTGTATATCGTTCAGATTATCTCACTCTTTCTTCAGAATCGACATACACAGAGAGTAGCGATGGATATCTTGAAATTTCATACACATATACTACCATTGCTACTTCTACATCTACACCACAAACAATCATAGTTGGATCGATTGTATCAGTTGATTCGGTTAATGACTCGACATTTTTATTTGTGCGTCAAGATAAAGTAACTCAAGAAAATCTTCTCAATTATATTGAACCAGAAATTCAAGACACAGAGGAGTTTGGTGGTTATTTGTCTGGTTCTATCAATGGTATTTTTGAGTCTACCCAAGCAAATTTAGAGACTGCTGATTATTTTGTTCAACAAAAATACAAAGGAACAGATGATACGTCTGCTGTCAGAGATATAAAGTTTGAGGGGAATATAAAGATAGATGATCCTGGTTCAACAAATTATAATTATTCTCAATTAAGTAATGATAAATCTCCAGGAATTTTTATTAATGGAGTTAGAGCATTCTCTAGTGATAATAACCCATGGACAAAAGATGGAACTACATTAAAAACTCTTTCAGAAGAGGTAACTATGGGTGAATTATTCTTTGGGGATAATATTACAATTACTGGCATTAATGTAGACTCTTTATCGCAAACTGATGTAACTACTTTCACACATAAGGTTCCCATTCAGATTAATGAAGAGACCTATTATCTGCTATTAAGACTATAATTACACACAAAGAATATTAAAAATTCTACCATCTCCAACTTTAATTTGCAATCTATTATTCGCAAAATCTGTTTCTAAGTAATCAGATATTTTTGCATCATCAACATTACCACCAAGTGCGTAGAAGACTATATTACCATTTTCTATTCTTAGATTCGGTTCTGCTGGAGTAGTTTCCAATCCATCCAAAGTTGGATTGAATGGTGGAGATGTATCCGTTGGTGGACAACAAAGTTGTCTGTCATCACTAACTGGATCACTAGCATTAGTTACTGTAAAATTTCCCCCAGTGACAATATTTTTTGCTGTTACTTTACTCAATGTGACCCTGGGAGGATTACTTCCAATCGAATTTATAGTTGTTCCGTCTTGGAATTGAAATCCTTGAACTTTCCATCCAGTTTGAATTCCATAAGTATTTTCAACTGGAATTTGAATATTTCCAGCGGCAACATTCGATGATGCCATTAAGCACCTCGTCAAAGAAGGATTGCAAAATGGTGTAAGAGATTCGTCAACTAAACCTCTACTATAATAAAAGTAAGTATCATAAGATCCTCCAGCTGCGACGTAAGGATTAAATTCTAAGTAAGTTGTACCATATGGCACACCATTAGTAGAAGAACTTTTTCTCGCAACTGTATACGCAGAAGTGTACGACGATATCATTACACATTCTTCTGGCAAATCCACATTTGTTATTTTTTGTAAACTCAATACACCTTTCCCATTTCCATCTTGGTAAATTCCAGTTGTTGTTGCTCTACGTATAAAACCACGATGATCAATAACAGTAAGATTTGAATTTGAGTTTGTCGAAGTTGGAAGAGTTTCTACAATAATAGATTCATTGATAATAATGTCAGTTATTCTTGAACCCTGATATGGCAATTCATTAGAAAAAACATAATTACCAATTTCTAAATTTGTCGTATCCGATACATTTATTACGGGACTACCAGCGACAACTGATCCAGTATATGAGACAGGAGACCTCCTAATAGAATCCAAATTTGTTTTTGGTTGATATTTTATATCAACCTTTTTTGTAGTCTCAACACTAACATATTGACTCAATCCATTTCCACCAATAGATCCCCCACCAAAAAGAACTGATTTATTTACAAATTCATTAAATGAACCAGGATTGTTAAAATCATAAAACAGTGAATAAAGATAAGTATATCTCAAATCGGTGCTCGTGTTACCACTTGGTGTGCTAAAATTTATATTAATTGATCTATCTATTCCAGATCCAGTACTAGCATTTGGATCAACATAAAATCTAAATTTTATTCTGTACGGTGTAAATGCATTCAATACTTGTGTGGGAAAAGATGAAGATGCACTTTCACCAGAATCTCTGAAGAAAGTAAAGTTGTATGTACCAGGCGTTGTAACTTGGTAGTCTATGGGAGATTCATATTCATCATTAGATAATGTAATTACTCCAGTGGTCCTATCTATACCGCCTTCAGATTCTGCACTAATATAGGAACCAGGATTAATTCCAGGTCCAGTTACAGACATACCTAAACCAATATATTTGATAGAATCTGCTGGTATTATTGTTATAGTTCCATCTTGAGCAGCGGTACTACCACCAAGAGTTGTAGTGAATCCAATGTTTAAATATTCGGTATATGTTCCTACTCCAGAAACGTAACCATCTGCCTGAAAATCTGCGGTAAAACCTTGAGTGCTATCAACATAAAAATTATGCACTCCAGTTTCGATAGGAACAAAAAATCCTTCCCATTTCACTCCACCACTAGAATTTACTGATTGGGGGTGCAATTTTCCCGTGTAGTCAAAATTTCCATTTTCCCAAAATGTATCGCTAGGGATAGGTAATGCAGTTGATACCCCAGAAAAAATATTATCAACTGTTGGATCAGTAGATCCAGTTAAAACGACTTGATCAGAATTAAAATAGTTTGCAGTTAATCCATCTCCACCATTATATATTGGAGTTCCTGCATATATTTTAAATCTATCTAAACGATTTTGATAAGTGATCCTAGGAAAAGCAGGTAAATTTATTCCATTTGCAGTTGTATTTTCAACCGCACTTCCAATTACGCTTTGGTAGTTTTCACTAGTCATGTTATTCGAAAATAAATTTCGAATCGAATCTAAATCCTGAGTTATAAAAGTAGAATCTAGACCATCAACTAGGGTATCTAAGAGATTATTTAAGGCTTCTTGTTTATTACTTAAGTCAGAGAGATTTCTATCTCTTCTAATTCCACTTCTCTTAAATGTCTTTCTTGCCATTTTGACTTTTTTTACTATTTATTGTATAATAAATAATTCAGACATTTTACATTGAAATAAAAAATGGAACAAAAAGAAATGCTAAATGAACTGAGTGCTAGAGAAGAATCACTCAGAAATGATTTGATTGAACTAGAAAGACAATTCAATATCAAAAAGGAACAATACTTGAAAATTCAAGGTGCTATTGAAGCTCTCACTGTCATTGGGGGTTCTCCCAATCCAGAACCAGAATCGGAAGCACAATCAGAATAATCGACGGGACCGCAAGGTCCCTTTTTTTGTTATTGGGCAACAGATAAATACATGATAAGGTAGTGTTAATAACTGCTGTTTTGGTACGCACCTAATCTAAAAAGACAAAAATGGCAACCATCATAAGAATTAAAAGGTCTTCTGTTTCTGGACAAAGACCAACTCTTTCCGATCTTCAACTGGGAGAATTGGCCTTTAATAGTTATGATGGGCATTTATTTGCCAAAAGAGACACTGTTGGGGTTGGAATTGGTACAACTGTTACGTTATTAACTCCATGGAAAGAGGAATTTGGTGGAGGTAGAATAACATATGCTGGAATTAGCAGTGCTACTACACAATACGGTCAAAGTGGTCTGTTTGACAGATTAAATGTAAGCGGAATAAGCACGTTTGCTGGAGATGTTAAATTAACTGGATATTCAAATAAGTTAAGTTTTGGTTCTCTTCGAGATTTACAAATTTATAATGATGGTTTTAATTCCTATATTGTTGATGTTGGTGTTGGTGATCTTAATATCAGGGGAACAGCGAGGGTCAATATACAAAACGCCCTAGGATCAGAAAATTATGCTATATTCAATGTAGATGGTTCTTCTGTATTATATTACGATAATTTAGAAAAATTTAGAACTACTGATTCTGGAGTTAATATCTCCAATGGCAGTGCAGAATCAGTATCAATTACTGGTCCTTCCGAGATAGTTTTAGATCCAGCGGGAGTTGGAGATAACACTGGATTAGTGAGAATTAAAGGTGATTTATATGTAGATGGTACAGAAACAATTATAAATTCAACAACAGTTGAACTTGCTGATTTTGTAGTTGGTATTGCTACTACAGTTCCAACAAATGCATTATTGGATGGTGCTGGAATTGGAATTGGAAGTCAAGCAACATTCCTATATTCATATAATGGTGGAATTGCTCCATCATTGAAGTCTAGTGAAAATATAAATTTAAGTTCTGGAAAAGTATATCAGATTAATGGGACTGAAGTATTATCTTCGACCAAATTAACTGTACCAAATATAAATTCATCTGGTGTTGGTACCATCGCTACACTGGATACCACAACAGGTACTATTGATTACCTTGAGGGTACTAATATTTCTTACACTGGTGTAGGTACTTTTTCGATATTAGATGTAACGACTATTGCTATTGGTAACCTTGATCTTTCTTCTGGTATTGGTACTATCGCTACGTTAGATACCACTGATGCAACTATTGATTACATTACCAATATCAATTTGAATACCTCTGGTATTGGTACTATAGAATCCCTTGATACTACCACTGGTACAATTGATTACCTTACCAGTACTAACTTAAATGTCTCTGGTATTTCGACATTTGATTCCGATGTTGATGTTAATGCCAATGTTGATGTAAGTGGATACCTGGATGTTGATGGCAGAACTGAACTTGACACTACAAATATCTCAGAAACTCTCAATGTCGTAGGTATATCAACATTTGGTTCTGATATTGATATCAATGCCTCTATCGATGTTGATGGACATACGGAGT